>JGI25922J50271_10000267_pt1 | contig 15617 bp, 17 predicted proteins | sample LauGreSu1BDMLBDD_2_FD_50271 | JGI IMG/M metagenome (IMG submission 50271) | reverse complement strand
AAATACGCCATGGCTGGCGTCTCTGGGAAATTAACTTTACTTAAGCCTTAAAACTATTTTGCGTTACGGCGTTGAATTCTAGTTCGCTTTAACAGCTTTTTATGTTTCTTTTTAGCCATTCGTTTGCGACGCTTTTTAATTACTGAACCCATTTTGCTCCTTTAGATATGTTTACTAATAATGTGAGTTTACTAGTTTATGACTACGAAACCAAAACTTACACCCGAATCTGTGATTAATACTGTGCCTATTTCACTATTTACTGCCATTGCAACCGCTGGCGCAGAAAGTTTATAAGAGTTTAGTGCCTCCCCTTTTTTACCAAGCTCTACAACAACTGGTATTGGAATTTTTGGCTTCCATGCAGGAACTGACTTAATCGGCCCACTTGAAATAAAGCTAGCCCAGGAATTTTTGCCTGAGGCAACTAGGGCACTTGATTTCGCTGAGTATCTAATATTCCAAACCGGTTTATTTATCGCCGAAAACTTTGTAATAGCTGATTCTGTTTTGTTTGAATAAGTAACTTTTCCACCTTGTAATAAACCAGCACCTATTGAACTCCAACTTCTTGTTGTGTTTTTCAAAGTGGCCCTACCAACTACTTGTAATACTCCAGTTGAAGATGTTTTCATTGTTATCGCATCTAACTTACTTAGAGCTTTTGATTTGAGAAGCTGATCACCGCTCATACCCACTAAAGTAAAACTAGCATCGGTATTAATGATTGCTGAACTAATTTGAGTTGTTTTAACGCCATACTTAACTTTAGGTGAGAAAGCACCAAATTTGTTTGCGCTGATATAAAACCCTGAAACATCACTTTTATTATAAGAGTTACCAAATATATTTATATTTTCACCTGAAATTATGATTTTTCTTGGATTAATTATATTTTCTGAAATGAATTCAAAAGAGTTTAGTAGGCGTCCAGTATTACTTACCTGCCATAATTTGATTCGATTAAGTGGTGAGTTTTTAACTTGACCTGGCTCAGGAACAACGTTATCTGGATTTAATACCGGGCCAGTAGCCGGTTTTGGCGTAGGTGTAACTAGTGATGTTGCTGCTCCTAATACCCAGATACTTCCATCAGCATCAATTGCGGCCGATGTAGCAATTTCATTTTCAGCACCACCTAATCGCAGGTTCCAAAGTGGTGCGCCAAGTGAGGAGTAGCTAGCTATGAATCCATCACTTGCACCGCCAAGATTTCCATTGATCCAAGTTGAGTTAGGAGATTCACTCGTGCCAATTAAGATTGCACTTACTGGGGTTAACACCACATCACTTACTTGATCTGATTTTGAATATGGTAATTCAATTAATACTTTAGTATCTTTCATTACAATTGCATTTGCTGTGGATGGTTGCAAAGTAAAAATCAATATGAATACGAGTAAAACTCTTTTCAAGCAAGCTCCTGTGCGCGTTTTTTTGCGGCAGCCATTGCATCAAAAACTATTTTTTCTAGATCTTTATCCGTGAATACCAATAGTGCTGCTGCAGTTGTGCCGTTTGGGCTTGTTACATTTTTTCTAAGTGTAGTTGCATCAAGTCCACTCTCTTTAAGCATGGCGGCAGATCCAGAAATAGTTCCTATCGCAAGTTGTGTTGCAATTTCATTTGTTAGTCCTAGTTTTACGCCAGCACTAACCATCGCCTCAATAAAACTGAAAAAGTATGCAGGGCCTGAGCCACTAAGTGCGGTAACCGCATCTTGATCATCCTCACTTACTTCAACAACGATTCCGCTAGCTGATAACAAATTTTTCGCCAGGGTTAAATCTGCTGCTGAAGTATTTTTCCCTGGAGAAATTGCAGACACTCCTTTACCAATTTGGGCAGGAGTGTTTGGCATTACTCGAATAACTGAATTACCAGTTTTTAATTGGCTTTCAATAAATTTAGTAGTTTTACCAGCAGCAATTGAAATCAAGAGGGCATCACCACTTAGAGTATGACTTAATTCTGCTAATGCCGAACTTAAATCTTGTGGCTTAACTGCCAAGAAGATCACATCGCAACTTTTTCCTATTTCCTGAATGCTGACTAAATTAATTTTGTACTGATCTTTTACCTGCTTGGCTCGGTCATCACTTTTTTCATTGACATAAATTTGAGCAGCATTTATTGAGCTAGAGATTAAACTTTTAATTAGCGCAGCACCCATAACACCAGCCCCAATAAAGCCAATGGATTTATTGCCTGCATCTATTTTCATACATCAAGCCTACCCAATTAGTCATTAACCTCACTTAACCCTTAAACTGCCGTTCTATGTCAACGACGAAAAGACCAAAATCTAAGTTATCTAAGAATGAGGTCGCTGGTAATTTCGCGCGTGATTGGGTCGAATTTACAAACCCAGCAAATCCTGAGGAAATCTTTAAGTGCGATATGACTTGGTTGACTTCATACTGGCAGTGCATTTACGGAAATGGCTGTTGCGGTATTGATGCCGATAAACCTGACGCCGGTTGTTGCTCTGATGGTGCTTATTACACCAGCAAAGATGATGAAGCTAGAGTTTTAAAAGCTGCTAAGAAGTTAACCAGGGCGCAATGGCAATTTTATGATCAAGCGCGTCCAAAAAAATCTGGTGGAAAANTACAGATAAGTGAAATTGGTTTAGATAAAGAACTTAAAACTAAAAAAATTAAAGATTCATGTATTTTTCTAAACCGAGTTGGCCATGAAGCCCCTGGTTACTCTGGTTCATTTGGGTGCGCACTTCATCATCTTGCAGAGAGTGAAGGAGTACATGTAGTAGATACAAAGCCTGACATTTGTTGGCAGCTACCACTTCGTCGTTCTTGGGAGACTCGTGAATTAGGCGGTAAAGATATAACTGTTGTAGTTATTGGTGAATACGAAAGATTAGCTTGGGGTGAAGGTGGTGAGGACTTTGATTGGTATTGCACAAGTAACTCAGAGGCACACACTGGAAAGATTCCGGTTTATCAATCAAGTAAAGCTGAATTAGTAGCCATGATGGGCGCTTCAGGTTATGGCGAACTTGAAAAACTCTGTGATAGCCGCATGGCTGCAATTGCGGCAACTAGAAAAGAACAAAAGCGACGTGAGTTACCATTATTTGTAATCCACCCAGCAACAAAGGTGGCACAAAACCAACGCTAGTCAGTGGTTAGCGTTAGATTACCGCTATGGCAAAAGCACCGGCAAAAGATCCTTTTCGTTGTGTTGAATGTGGTTGGAGTGCAACCAAATGGGTGGGACGTTGTGGTGAGTGCCAAGCATGGGGAACAGTTGAAGAAATAGCCGCTCCAAAAAAACTTTCCTTAGTTGCTGGATCAATTACCTCGGCTGCTAAACCAATTGGTGATGTTGATTTAGCAAGTGCAAAAGCAAGAACTAGTGGAGTTGGTGAATTAGATAGAGTTTTAGGCGGCGGATTAGTCCCCGGAGCTGCAATTTTGTTAGCGGGTGAACCAGGTGTGGGTAAATCAACACTTCTACTAACAGTCGCTGCTGAAACAGCTAAGCAAGGAATTCTCTCACTTTATATAAGTGGTGAAGAATCAGCATCACAGGTAAGGCTTAGAGCNGAGCGATTAAATGCAATCGATAAGAATTTATGGTTAGCCGCTGAATCAGATCTTGGCGCCGTAATTGCCCATATTGATTCAGTTAAACCAGAGTTATTAGTAATTGATTCAATTCAAACTATTTCAAGTTCAACTGTTGATGGTGCACCTGGTGGAGTTACCCAAGTGCGAGAAATTGCAGCAGCATTGATAAGAATTGCAAAAGAGCGTGCAATAACTCTGGTGTTAGTTGGGCATGTAACTAAAGACGGATCAATTGCTGGTCCGCGATTACTTGAACACTTAGTAGATGTAGTTCTTAACTTTGAAGGTGAAAGACACTCAAGACTTAGATTAATAAGAACAATTAAAAATAGATTTGGTGCCTCCGATGAGGTTGGCTGTTTTGATTTAAATGATTCTGGAATCATTGGCTTACCAGANCCAACTGGGTTGTTTACCTCTCGTCATACTGATCCAGTTCCTGGAACATGTGTGACAGTTGCATTAGAGGGCAGGCGTGCACTACTTGCTGAAATTCAATCACTTGTTAGTACTGGTAATCCAGATGGTAGGGATTGGGGTAATTCAAGGCGAGTCACAAGCGGATTAGATAACTCTAGAACTGCCATGACACTTGCTGTATTAGAACTAAGAGCGGGAATTAAAATTTCTGGTCGAGATGTTTATGTGGCAACTGTTGGCGGTATGAAAATAAGTGAACCATCCGCTGATCTTGCGGTTGCACTTTCTGTGGCATCAGCTGCAAAAGGATTGGCGTTACCGGCTGATTTAGTTGCGATTGGTGAAGTTGGGTTAGCAGGTGAGATAAGAAAAGTAACTGGAATTAATCAAAGAGTTAGTGAAGCTGCCCGACTTGGCTTCAAGCGCGCAATTGTGCCAATAGGTAGTGATTTGAAAATTTCTGGAATTGAAATACTAGAGGCAGCTCGATTAGAACAAGCGATTAGTAAGGTGAAGATTAATTAGTTGCTTCTGCTAAATCACCAGGTGTGTCTGGCAATGCAGATTTAGGAGTTCCCTTAAAGGTGAAGGTTGCAGTATCAGTTTCATCTGAAACATCTACTAAAATAATTTCACCGGCTTTTAAATCTCCAAATAGCATCTTCTCAGATAAAACATCCTCTAATTCACGTTGAATTGTTCTACGAAGTGGACGAGCACCAAGTACTGGGTCATAACCACGTTTAGCAAGTAAAGACTTTGCTCCAGTCGTTAGTTCAATTCCCATATCTTTTGCCTTTAAGCGCTCATCTAATTGAGCAACCATTAGGTCAACAATTTTTACGATCTCATTCTCAGTTAACTGATGGAATACAACTATGTCATCAATACGGTTTAAAAACTCAGGGCGGAAATGAGTCTTAAGCTCATCCCCTACCTTTGCCTTCATTCGCTCATAACTTCCCTGAGCATCGGCCACATTTGCAAAGCCAAGTGATAGTGATTTAGAAATATCGCGAGTACCAAGGTTAGTTGTCATGATAATAATTGTGTTCTTAAAATCAACGACTCGTCCTTGGGCATCAGTTAAGCGACCATCTTCTAATACCTGAAGTAGTGAGTTAAAGATATCTGGATGTGCCTTTTCAATCTCATCAAATAACACTACTGAGAATGGGCGGCGGCGTACTTTTTCAGTTAGTTGACCACCCTCGTCATAACCAACATAACCAGGAGGTGCTCCAAATAAACGAGAAGCGGTGTGTTTTTCAGAGTACTCAGACATATCTAATTGAATTAATGCATCTGAATCGCCAAATAAGAATTGAGCAAGAGTTCTAGAAAGTTCAGTCTTACCAACACCAGAAGGACCGGCAAAAATAAATGATCCGCCGGGACGCTTAGGATCTTTAAGACCAGCACGTGTTCGGCGAATTGCTTGTGAAAGCGCTTTAATTGCTTGATCTTGTCCAATAACTCTTCGGTGTAATTCATCCTCCATCTTAAGTAACCGAGCTGTTTCTGCCTCAGTTAACTTAAATACTGGAATACCNGTTGCAGTTGATAAAACTTCAGCAATTAATTCTTCATCAACTTCAGCAACNACATCAAGATCTCCGGCTTTCCAATTCTTCTCTCGCTCAGCTTTTTCGGTGATTAAGTTCTTTTCTTTATCGCGAAGAGATGCTGCCTTTTCAAAATCTTGACCATCAATTGCAGATTCTTTTTCTTTTCGTGCTGCAGCAATCTTGTCATCAAACTCACGAATTTCAGGTGGCACGGTCATTCGTCGAATACGAAGACGTGAACCAGCCTCATCAATTAAATCAATTGCTTTATCAGGTAGGTGGCGATCTGAAACATATCGATCAGCCAAAGTAGCAGCTGAAACTAATGCGCCATCTGAAATTGACACCTTGTGGTGGCTTTCATAACGATCGCGAAGTCCTTTAAGAATTTCAATTGTGTGCGCAACAGTTGGCTCTGCTACTTGAATTGGTTGAAAGCGTCGCTCAAGTGCTGCATCTTTTTCAAGGTGCTTGCGATATTCATCAAGTGTGGTTGCGCCAATAGTCTGTAACTCACCGCGAGCAAGCATTGGCTTAAGAATTGAAGCTGCATCAATTGCACCTTCAGCCGCACCTGCTCCAACTAAAGTATGAATTTCATCAATAAACAAAATAATGTCGCCACGAGTTCTAATCTCTTTTAGTACTTTCTTTAGTCGCTCTTCAAAATCACCACGGTAGCGAGATCCGGCAACTAACGCACCAAGATCTAATGAGTAAAGTTGTTTATCTTTAAGAGTTTCAGGAATATCACCTTTAACAATTGCTTGCGCTAATCCTTCAACTACAGCAGTTTTTCCAACTCCTGGCTCACCAATTAAAACTGGGTTATTTTTAGTTCGGCGAGATAAAATCTGCATAACTCGCTCAATTTCTTTTTCGCGGCCAATTACTGGATCTAATTTTCCTTCACGAGCAGCTTGAGTTAAGTTGCGACCAAATTGATCTAATACCAATGATGTTGATGCTTGACCTTCTGCTGGCCCACCTGATGTGACTGCCTCTTTGCCTTGGTAACCTGAAAGTAATTGAATCACTTGCTGACGCACACGAGAAAGATCAGCACCTAGTTTTACTAATACTTGAGCGGCAACTCCTTCGCCTTCGCGAATTAAACCTAAAAGAATGTGTTCAGTTCCAATGTAGTTATGTCCTAATTGCAAAGCCTCGCGAAGAGATAGCTCTAAAACTTTTTTAGCTCTTGGAGTAAATGGAATATGACCAGATGGTGCTTGCTGACCTTGGCCAATAATTTCTTCAACTTGAGAGCGAACAGCCTCTAGAGAAATTCCTAATGATTCAAGACCTTTAGCAGCAACGCCTTCGCCTTCATGAATTAAACCTAAAAGAATATGTTCGGTGCCGATGTAATTATGGTTGAGCATGCGTGCTTCTTCTTGCGCCAAAACAACAACGCGTCTTGCACGATCTGTAAAGCGCTCAAACATCTGGCTAACCCTTTCCTCTNATGTAAATAGCCTAATGGCAAGGGGGGACCTTGCGCACTTTGATTTGGCTGTGAATAACTCACCCATATATTGGGTGTGTTACAGCCTTATAACCCTATAACTGGGGGATTTATGCCCGAAATTTTAAAGAATTTTCAACATTCTGATATTTCCCAGGGTGTTGGGTTTAACACTCTCTAAGTCTAAGAATTCAGCAATACCTTCATCATATGAGCGAAGTAATTGGGCATAAACATCTGGTTCAACTGGTGATCCCTGGATTTCTGTAAAACCATGTGAACCAAAGAATTTAGTTTCAAAAGTTAAGCAAAATACTTTTTTAACACCAACTTCTTTTGCTCTTACTAAAACATTTTCCAAGATTGTATGGCCTATACCTTTTCCTTGCATACTTTCAATTACCGCAACTGATCTAACCTCAGCTAAATCCTCCCAAAGAACATGAAGTGCNCCGCAACCAACTACTTCACCATCAACTTCAGCAACTATGAATTCTTGAACACTTTCAAAAAGTGTNACNATTTCTTTAGAAAGTAATCTGCGCTCAGAAACATACTCATTNATAATTGCTTTAATCTTTTTGATATCTGAGGTTTTAGCCGCCCTAACTATTACTGACATTACTCATCTCCAGATGTTGGTTTTACTAGTGGAAATAAAATTGTTTCCCTTATTCCTAAACCGGTAAGTGCCATCAATAGTCGATCAACACCCATTCCCATTCCACCCATTGGTGGCATGCCATACTCCATNGCTCTTAAGAAATCTTCATCTANCCCCATCGCTTCTAAATCACCAGTTGCNGCAAGTTTTGTTTGCTCAACTAANCTCTCACGTTGAATTACTGGATCAATTAACTCTGAATANCCGGTAGCTAATTCAAAACCTTCNATATAAAGATCCCATTTTTCAGCAATTCCTAAAGTTTCTCGGTGAGCTCTAACTAATGGAGATGTGTCAATTGGAAAACCCTTAACNAAGGTTGGGCCAGTTAACTTATCAACTCCAGCATGTTCAAATATGACTTCAGCTAACTTACCTGTCACCCATTTTGGATCACACTTNATTCCTAATTTAGTAGCGATCTTCTTTAAATCATCATTAGATGTTTGAGCACTTACTTTTTCACCTATCGCATCTGAAATTGCATCAAAGAGTGAAATCTCTTTCCAATTACCACCAAGATCTAACTCTCTTCCGTCATGATGTTTAACTACATGGGAACCAAAAACTTCCTTAGCTGCATCTTGAACCAGAGTTCTAGTTAACTCAGCCATGCTGTTCCAGTCACCATATGCTTCATAGCTTTCAATCATTGCAAACTCTGGTGAATGAGATGAGTCAGCTCCCTCGTTACGAAAGTTTCGGTTTATCTCAAAGACTTTTTCAAGCCCGCCAACAACACATCTTTTTAGATATAACTCAGGAGCGATTCTTAAGAATAAATCCATTTCATAGGCATTACTAAAAGTTTTAAATGGTCTAGCTGCTGCGCCACCATGCATAACCTGAAGCATTGGTGTTTCAACCTCTAAAAAGTTACGCGAATTAAATGTATTTCGAAGTGATCTCATAACCGCCGGACGTAATCTGGCATTTTCTCTTGCCTCTGGTCTAACAATTAAATCAACATAACGCATTCTTACTCGACTCTCTTCAGAGAGCGGTTTGTGCTCAACTGGAAGTGGGCGCAGTGCTTTAGCAGCTAGGGTGAATGAATTAGCAAGTATTGATAACTCACCTCGTTTAGAGGTAATCACCTCACCAGTTACTGAAACAATGTCACCTAAATCAATCTCTGATTTCCATATTTCAAGTTGTTCTTCACCGATTTTATCTAGTGAGAACATGGCTTGTAGCTCAGTGCCATCACCTTCACGCAAGTTTGCAAAACATAGTTTTCCAGTATCGCGTTTGAAAATTACTCGCCCAGTTACAGATTCGATAATCCCAGTTGAAACATCAATTGCTAAATCTTTATGCTTTTGNCGAATCNCAAGTAATGAAGTAGTTCTTGGAACTGAGACTGGATAGGCCTGTGCACCGCGCTTTAATATGCCAGCTCTTTTTTCTCGCCGGATTCGCAGTTGTTCGGGTAGATCATCTTCATCAGCCATAATGAGTTAAATCCTAGCGCGACGTGTGATGGTTATGAATTAATTACGCTCATGTACCAAGCGCAATCCGATTAATGTTAGATCTGGTTCATGAAACTCTATCGTTTCACTAATTCCAAGCACTAATGGTGCAAGTCCGCCAGTTGCGATCACAACGACTTCACCTGCTTGTGGATATAAATCTGCGAGCTCATCAATGATCCGGTTAACCAAGCCATCAACTTGACCTGCAAATCCATAGATCGTTCCAGATTGCAGAGCTTCAACTGTATTTTTGCCGATTACAGATTTAGGTCGAACTAATTCAACTTTACGAAGCTGGGCAGCTCTGGCAGCTAGTGCTTCAACTGATATTTCAATACCTGGAGCAAGTGCTCCTCCTAAAAACTCACCCTTTGGTGAAACAACATCTAAATTTGTTGANGTTCCAAAATCCACAACAATTGCTGGGCCNTCTGAACCATACAAAGTAAAGGCAGCTAATGAATTAACAATTCGATCAGCACCAATTTCTTTAGGATTATCAACTAATAGTGGTACTCCAGTTTTAACTCCTGGCTCAATAATTGTTGTTTTAATCTCACTGTAATGCTCATCAAGTAANTTTCTAATCTCTCTAAGTACTGCTGGAACTGTGGAGCAAATAGCAACACCAGTGATATCAAAGCCATCTACTANAGCTGAGTACTGCAGCCACAATTCATCAGCGGTATCTCTNGGATCAGTTTTTACCCGCCATGATTGTTCTAACTTGTCCTTGTTNAAAACTCCAAGGACNGTATTNGTATTACCCACATCGATTGTAAGTAGCATTATTTTTCCTTTCTAAAATCGAGGCCAATGTCTAAAGCTGGGGCNGAGTGAGTAAGTGACCCAATTGCTAAATAATCAANACCTGTTGCAGCATATGATTTTGCGTTACTTATTGCTATGCCACCAGATGCTTCAAGCTTGACCAAGCCAGCAGAAATTAAGACAGCTTGGCTGCATTGTTCAACGCTCATGTTGTCTAATAAAATTAGATCTGGTTTTAATTTAACCGCTTCATTTAATTGATCAATTGAATCAACTTCAATTTCAATTGATTTATCTGGAAACATCTTCTTAGTTGCATTAAACGCTGCAGTTATGCTCCCGGCAGCCATAATGTGATTATCTTTAATTAGCGCAGCTTGTGAAAGTGATAATCGGTGATTTGTTCCCCCGCCCATACGTACTGCAAATTTTTCTAACATCCGAAGCCCTGGTGTTGTTTTACGAGTATCTCGAACCTGACATTTAGTTCCAGAAATTTCACTAACCCATTGATTTGTAAGAGTTGAAATACCACTTAAATGAGATAGGAAGTTTAAGGCAGTTCGCTCAGCTAATAACAACTTTTGAGTATTTCCCTGCGCAGTTATTAACACTTTACCTGCTGAAACTTTTGCGCCTTCATCAACTAGTACCTCATAGTGATTAACTCCGCAGTATTCAAGGACAGCAGCGACTACATGCAGTCCACTAACTACACCACCAGTTCTAGTTACAAAGTCAGCGGTTGAAACCTGTGACTGAGTAATTGTTGCAACTGAGGTTAAATCTTGCCCACCTGCAAGATCCTCACTAATTGCATCTTTCACCTGTTGAAATATGTGATTAGGAGATAAGCCTAAGTTTTTTAAATTATCGCGTAGTTGATTCACTTAGATCTCCTCCACATCGCTATACCAATTACCATCTTTATCGAGTGACTCAATAACTCTACTTAACCACTTATCAGATGATTGTGGGTAATCACTGCGCCAATGAGACCCACGAGATTCAGTTCTAATTAACGCCGATTTAACTATGGCTGTTGCTAAAAGATAAAGATTAGAGGCCTCCCAAGCTTCAATCCTTGGTTCCTTACTTGTTAATTTTGATAACTCTTCTAGTGTCTGCATGGTTTTACGAAGTGAGGTTTCAGATCGCATAACTCCTGCGCCTTCACTCATTGCAATTTGAAGTGGTAATAATATTTTGGGATCAAGTAACATCGTTTTTTCATCCTCGATTGGCTCTTCTTGTNGCGGTAAATCTTTCGCCAAGGTAGCTGCAATTCGTGCNCCNAAAACTAATCCTTCNAGTAATGAATTTGAAGCAAGACGATTGGCNCCATGAGCACCAGTACATGCAGATTCACCACAAATATAAAGGCCTGGTACTGATGACTGACCATTTAAATCAACGATTACTCCGCCAGATGCGTAATGAGATGCTGGTGCTACTGGGATTTTTTCTTTAGTTGGATCAATTCCATTTGCAATACAGGAAGCGTAGATTGTTGGAAATCTGTCTACAAAATCTTTTAATTTTGTGGCATCTAGCCAAACATGTGGTTGTCCACTTAATTGCATCTGATTAAAGATCTCTTTAGCAACAACATCTCGTGGAGCTAGATCTGCTTGTGGGTGCTTGCCAATCATAAATTGTTCATTTTTATGATTAAGTAATATTGCACCTTCTCCTCTAACTGCTTCACTTATTAACGGTTGCTGACCTCTATTTGCTAAATCTCGCCACAATACTGTTGGATGAAATTGCACAAACTCAACATCTCCTACTTTTGCTCCTGCCCTAAGTGCAAGTGCTACACCATCTCCAGTTGAAACAGATGGATTAGTTGTTTGTGAATAAACCTGACCAAGTCCACCAGTTGCAACAACNACCGCGCGAGCAAGTGCCCTGCCGACNCCATCTCTACTTCCGGCTCCAATAACATGCACTGTTACACCNCAAACTTTTCCTGCTTTACTTTTTAGAGCATCNATTACAAGTGCATGTTCGATAATTTCAATGCCNGCATCGTCTCTAACTGCAGCCAATAATGCTCTTGAAACCTCAGCNCCAGTNGCGTCACCACCAGCATGCAGAATTCGATTTCTAAGATGTCCGCCTTCTCTAGTTAATGCAATCTCACCAGTTTCAGATTTATCAAAGACAGCACCTTGTGCAATTAATTTTCTAACAGCTTCTGGTCCTTCAGAAACTAAAACATCAACTGCTTTGATATTACATAAACCAGCACCTGCTGCCAAAGTATCTTTCTTATGTTGTTCTGGTGTATCACCAGGTCCAAGTGCTGCAGCAATGCCGCCTTGTGCCCACTTAGTCGATCCAGCATCAATTCGTGCTTTAGTAACTAATAAAACAGATAAACCATAAGATCTTAAATTTAATGCAGTAGTAAGGCCTGCAACACCTGAACCAATAACAATTACATCAGCTGATGTGCTCCAGCCAGGTGCGCCAGTTAATAGTTTCATTGCTGATTACCCATAGGCATATTGTCGATCAATCTGACTTGATTCACCCAACCGGCAATAATTACCCGCTTGTTTTGGGTAGTAGTTTTCACCTTTTCAAAACTATTTTCATCTATGACCTCAAGATAATCTAGTTTAAAACCTGGCTCACTAGAAATCTCTTCTTGCATCTGTTCAAAAGTTTGTTTTGCTAATGCTCTACTTATAACCTGTGCAACTTTTTCGCCATTTTCACCTAATCTAATATTCCGAGATGAAAGAGCCAATCCTGACTTATCGCGGATGGTTGGAGCTGAAATAATCTGAATAGGAATACTAAGTTCTTTCACCATTTGTTTAATTAAAAAGAGTTGTTGAAAATCCTTCTCACCAAATACTGCTGCTTTTGGCTTAACTAAATCAAATAATCGCTTTACAACTGTTAAGACCCCAGAGAAATGTTCAGCCCTGGAAGCTCCTTCATATATACCACCAATTTTTCCTGCAGAAATTTTTTCGATATTACCCGGATAAATAACATCTTCACTTGGTATAAACAAAGCACTGGCACCTGCTGCTTCAGCCATTTTGATATCAGCCTCTAAGCTTTTTGGATAATTGCAAATCTTCTTTCTTTTCAAATTGAAGTGGGTTTACAAAAATACTAACAATGACCTGCTGACCCTCTTTTTTTGCTAATTCAATTAAAGATTGGTGGCCCATATGAAGTGCGCCCATGGTTGGAACTAATACATCCCATTTTTGGCGCGCTAAATCATCGACAGATTTAATTACTTCAATCATGGCTCCAGTCCTTTCCGGGTACCGGGCTAGAAGATAAGTTTAACGCTGAGTATTCAAAGATGCCAAAAGAGATTTAATCTTGCCAGCACCTGGTATTTCCCCTTCTGGATCAATTTCATACCAAGGAGATAAGACAAATTCTCTAGATTTAGCTAGTGGGTGGGGCAGTTTAAGAAAATCTGAGTTAATTACTTGATCGCCATAAACAATTAAATCAAGATCAATAACTCTAGGACCCCACTTAACATCTCTAACTCTACCTATTTGATCCTCTATAGAAAGTAATTTTGTTAGTAGATCAACTGCAGATAATTGGCATTGGCCTACTGCAACTGCATTAATAAAGTCATCCTGCTTAGGTCCTCCTACTGGTTTTGTTTGAGTGAAGGGTGAAACTTTTAGTTCATCGAATATCAATTTTAAGTGATTTATTGCAGTGTTTAAGTTTTCCTTACAGTCACCAAGATTTGAACCTAGCGCAACTACTGCTTTCATCTTTTGCGAGTTATTTCAACAGATACATCTGTAAACCTTAAAGATATTGGTGCCTTTGGTTTATGGACAATTACTGTCACTTCTTTAACTTTTTTAAACTCTCTTAAAAGAGTCCTTGCAATATTTTCTGCCAAAGTTTCAATTAATTCAACTGGCTTTCCAGTTATTTGATCGTGAATTAGTTGCGCTACTTGCGCATAATTTACTGTTTTATTCACATCATCCTTTAAATTAGCAAAACTCACATTCATTTCGACATCAACAATAAACTTTTGTCCACGCCGTTTTTCACTTTCTAAGACCCCATGAAAACCTTTTGCACTTAATCCAGTGATTTTTATTAGATCACTCATTTACGCATCCGCTCTATAACTGAAATTGCATCCTTATGCGCTTTAACTGCATGTGTTCGAACACCCCATACTTTTAGCCGAGCTAACTCAGTTGTTAATGCGATTGTGGCCGCTTCTCGCTCATTTGGATCCTTAGCGTTAATTAGTTCACCTAAAAATCTTTTTCTAGATACGCCAACAAGAAGTGGGTATCCAAGTAATTGAATCCGATCAATATTTTGCAGTATCTGCCAATTATGTTCACTCTCTTTTGCAAAGCCAATACCAGGATCTAAAATTATTTGCTCATTAGATACACCAGCTTTCAGAAGAGATGTAACTCGCTCATCTAGCTCTTCTTTAACCTCTTTAACAACATCTTTGTAAATTGCCAGCTCTTGCATATTCTTTGAATGCCCGCGCCAGTGCATAACTATGTATTGCACCTTAGGATTTGATGCAATTACCTTGGCCATTTTCTCATCGGCAAGACCACCACTTACATCATTGATATATGTAGCACCTACGCCAATCGCTTGTTTAGCCACTTCAGCGCGCATAGTGTCGACACTTACTACCGCTCCATCTTTTACTAATTCTTTAATCACAGGAATAACTCTATTTAATTCTTCCTCTTCGCTAACTCTTTCAGCACCTGGCCTAGTTGATTCCCCGCCAACATCAATAATGTCAGCACCCTCTACTACTAAACGACGACCACCCGATACTGCATCCTCTTTAGATAAATGTTTGCCACCGTCAGCAAATGAATCTGGTGTGATATTTAGTATCCCCATTACAACCGTGCGGCTCATAATTACCTGCTTTGGTTAATTAATGAGATTGCTTCAGCTCTAGTTGCTGGATTTAAAAGTTGTCCACGAACTGCACTTGTCGTTGTGCGTGCCTGTGATTTTCTAACTCCCCGCATAGACATACATAGATGTTCGCAGTCAATAATTACAATTACACCACCTGGTTGCAAAATTTCAACAAGTGCATCAGCTATTTGTGAAGTTAATCTTTCTTGTACTTGTGGGCGGCGTGAATACAAATCAACTAGGCGTGCTAATTTTGAAATTCCAGTAATTTTTCCACTTTCTCCTGGGATATAACCAATATGGGCCACGCCATGAAATGGAGTTAAGTGATGCTCGCAATGAGAAAAAACTTCAATCTCTCTAACAATTACCAACTCTTTATGGCCAATATCAAAAGTTGTAGTTAATACATCTGTAGGTTTTTGCCACAAGCCAGCAAAATTTTCAGCCAGTGCTTTAGCAACTCTCTTCGGCGTATCTTTTAAACCATCCCGGTTTGGATCCTCACCCAGGGCATGTAGTAACTCAGTTACAGCTTTTTCTGCACGTACTTGATCAAACTCCTGCTTGGCGCCACCATCATTTGGCCCCATTGATACGGAGTTAACCTCACTCATTTACATCTTTACTTGCGTCTTTATCATTTTTTTTAGCAGATGATTTCTTAACCACTTTATCCTCTTCAACTACCTTAACTTTTGCAGGTTTTAATGCAACAGGTGGTTGATTAGA
>JGI25922J50271_10000249_pt1 | contig 16445 bp, 2 predicted proteins | sample LauGreSu1BDMLBDD_2_FD_50271 | JGI IMG/M metagenome (IMG submission 50271) | reverse complement strand
ACCATGGTGGAGTACTACGTCTCCTACCTGTCTACCCCTCTCGGTGTTCACTATTACAAGTGACCAACACCGATGTCGCATACCCCCACTATTTTAGATCATGCCCGTGTGACCCTCATGACCTTTTTCCTCCCCTCCATCCCTGCCTCTCTCCAGACCCTGGGCAGGTGTGGGTGCGTGGCAACTCGTGCACTCGCCCCTCTCGGCTTGAGGANCATTAGTCCTCTCACCTTTTACCTAAGTTTCCTNGGAGCCATCTGGATGGCAAAAATTTGGCTCCGATCATTCCCTCCCATTTATCCACCGTCACACCCCAGATCTTCTCAGACCTTAGGCCCCCTTCTCCGCATACATATATGTAGATACCGTTATACATACATTTAGACATATACATACAAACCACCGTCATGTCCTAAAGTTTGCCAGACTTTAGGCCCCTTCCCCATCTCAGAGTTTGCCTGACTCTAATCTTCTGCCTTCCACCACCCTTCTAGAGTTTGCCAGACTCTAAATTCTTCTAAGTCACTTCCTTTAGAGCAGCCCTTGGTGCCCTGCCCCGCCCGCTATCTCCCATTGAAGGCTCAGGTTGCCATCCCCAAACCCTCACATTCCTCTTCAACCTTCCCACGTCAACCTGCTTACTTGCCCTGTTCATCTCTACTTTCCTGTCCACGTTCCTTTCCACTGCTTTCCCCCAGTTGTCGTTCAAATCTTTCCAGTCCCTGAAAAATTTCGTCCCCATTACCTTTCCGATCCCAGCCATCGCTCCTCGTACCCATTCTTTGCGCAAAATATGAGCACAGGACCGTGTCTTGTGCATTCAGCAACTCATGCACAAATCCCCTTCGAATTGTGTTTCGTTTCGATTCAACCACCCCGAGCTCCCTCATATTGTTATTGAATGTTTGCACATGCACAGATCCACATGTGCCCCCCACAAAGATGATCAGTTTGATTGTCCATCCTGCATTTTCTCCTTTTGCCTCTTTTGCTACTGTGTCAAGGCTCTTGACTAGGACATCATGCTGAGCCCGTGCCCTACGCTCTCCGTGCTCACGGTAATTATGTCTTTGATCCGAGGTGCGCTTGAACTCCAAAACATACACAGTCTTGCTGGTCCATTCAATTGCAACCGAGTCAGGACGCCTTCGCCCAAAGATAACCTCATCATAGGGATCTGCTTCATCCCAATCACCTATTCGTTCATCATCTTTTTCCTGGCTGGCGCCACTGCCCTCCGGGTCCTTTACATTTGCTCGTGTACCCTCAAGAAGCTGTTCTGCTTCTCTTTCCACATCTTCCCACGGAAAGATGTCGCCAATCCTTGTCTCTGCCCACAACTGTTGCAGCTGCCTATCTCGTTCCCCCCCAATGAATTCAAGATTTCTTTTCGCCTCACCATGCATTAGAATGGCGCCCCTTAGATACCCCCAGCACCTGTTGTGGGCACCAATGACGCTTTTCTTTTGCGCTTTACATCCTGCGCTTTGAAGATGCGCCACTGTTTCAAATGGTAGAGCCTCATCCGACGCCTTGTCTTTCCGCCTCTCTCCTCTACAAAGCTCGCATCTTGGGCTCTTCCTCACGCCAATCATATGTAACCACTTTCCGCATGGGAATGAGCATGTGATGACCTGTTTGGCTCGTCTTTTCTTCGCCTCATGCACTGCACTTGAGTTAATCCACGACCCTAGGCATTCCCTGCTTTCACCTTCCCTCAACAAGAACTCAGCTGCCCAGGTAGTGGCCGCCGGCTTGCTCCAATTTTCTACTTCCTGAAGCTGGGTCATGCATCTCCTCCCCCAGTCCTTTGCACCCATCAAGTCACTCTGGACTCCTTCGCTAGCCGATTGTCTGATGTTTTGCCTTCCAGCCTCAGTAGATAGTGGAAAGTTCTTGTTCCAATTAGATCCCGCACGATCCAGTACTCTCTGTACTTGATGTTCAGCTCCCCCTCTTAGCATTGCATTCCGAACCGCTTTTGACCATGCTGTGACATGCTGCACTCCACTGCTGTCCTCCCACTCATACGTCATCCTTTGGGTGCGCGTTGTCCACTGCTGGCATTCAGGTGATAGTTGCCGTGCGTTCTCAGCTTGAGTGTCGGCTTTCTCATTGAGAGGTTCTCCTCGGTGTGCCTTAATCTTCACCATGAAAGTGCGTGCCCCTCTCAGAACTCGTTCTCTCAAGCATTCGATGATTGTCGCCATTATATCCGCATTTGCATCTCCAGCGAGCGTGGTACGTGGGCCACTTCCTATCCACCGTGATATCTTGTTGAGAGCTGCTTCACTATCACATAGATAGAGTAGGTCGCTCTCCACCGGGACTGCTTGAAGAGTGCGGGCTATTGCTGCTAATTCTGCTCTCAACGAGCTGACCCCCTCCTCTTCTCTGCCCACCCTAACCATGAGAATATACCCAGGTCTCTGAAGGCAGACGCAGCCTGCACCCATTACCCATTTGTAGACCGATCCATCTCCCGCCCAGGTTTCACCTGGGAAGTCGTAACATCCAAGCCACCCAGCTTCCGTTCCCCTCCAATAATGCTGTTCTAGGCCCTGTAATACAACATTTAATTCATCCTTACTGCTGTCATGCTCCCATGCCTCACTCAGTTGAATTGCTACCTGTTCGTCGTCAAAGATCATTTTGTTGGACGCCCAGCATTGCATGTTCGTTTGAGCGGCACATGCGGCTACGTCCCCTCGCTTCCACCATCCTCGCGCTCTGGTAACGTGTCTGCCACCTAAGCTCCCTTCTTGGTTGTCGTTAGCTTGGGTTGCCTTTGCCCGCTTACCTTCGAAGATGCACCTCCCATACTCCCGAAATGCTTGTGTCGTCTTGTCTTTTGGATTGGCCTTGCACCATACCACCCACTCTTCATCATTCTGAAGCTCCGTAAGGCACTTTTGCTGGTCCTCCGGACTTAAGCTTTCCCACAGTATGACTCTCCTTCCTTGCTGAGGCCCCCAATATGGCTTTGATGGTCGTCCCGCTCCTTCAAAAAATGGAGCCGCAGTAATCATTGATTCTCCAACGAGAACCTTAGCTTCGGAGCAGCCTTTCAGTGCCCGTAGGATCCGCCATGTTGGGGATCTGTACCCACTAGCTTCCAGAGTATTCTGAAGATGGACCTCCTCATGTATGCTCCTTAACAAATCTAGAGGCTCCTCCCGCTTGCGCTTCTCCTTCTTCTTTCGCTTGACTTCCGCAGCGGTCTGTCGCTTTGCTGCCTCCTTCTGTATGCGCTTCGCTTCTGCTTCAGCCTTAGCCTTGGCTTCCTCAGCTGCATGTTGCTTTGCCGCCTCCTCCTGCTGTTCTGCTTCAGCCTTAGCTTTGGCTTCCTCAGCTGCCTGTTGCTTTGCCACCTCCTCCTGCTGTCCCTGCCACTGCACTCGAAGATGATTCCACGTCGTGCTATTGACTGTCCATTGGTAACCATTTTCACTGCACGTCGAAAGTCCTTCCGCTGTCCATACTTTCGGAAACTGTGCATGCTGCCACCACAATGACTTCGTGGTTACCCGAAGGTACCCTTGTCCGTTCATTGCTGTTGGAATCGGCTCGTGGAAGAGGAAATGTTGTCCCACCGTAGCCTTAACATTGCAGTCTGGGACATGCTCTGGATCATTCGCTGCTCTTGCTATGGAATCCTTTTCCCATTGGAGATTTTTCCGTTGAATGATCCTGATGAATTCCTTTGTCACCTTGGCTTCATTATCAGCTTGTGCTTTGAAATTCTCGCTGTTCGACATCACGTTGGTTTTGCCCCATCTCTGATGCAAGTCCTCCACTTTCTTTCTAACACCTGCAGTTTGCTTGCTCATACTCCACACGTCAGTAGCAAACCTTGATATCGCTGGTGCTANGAATCTGTCAGTGATTCTTCCNGCTTTCACATCCTTNGCGCATACAACTTCATCTTGNTCTTCCGTCAAAGAGAAGCCCATCTCTGCTGTGGTAAGCCAGATCGCGGCAATCCCGTCCTCCGCGGCGGCTTTCCTGGCTATCANTTCTTTGACTTGTNCAACTGTACAGATNACNTCACCCCTGTTGCCATCCTCGCTGCTAGTAATGTATCNAGTGTCCGCCGCACGCAATTTGAGCCTGTATGACAGTGTCGCGCTACTATCTTCCTCGTCACTGTCACTCCTAGTGTCACTTTCCATCAAACTTTCTCTGTAATCCACATGCTCTCGCCCACTCATTCGTTCCGATCGTCGGGGGTTGCCTTCGCCAATCATCACAGCCGCCCTTTTGTACGTTGCATTTNTCCTTTTCCTTCGNGTACTCGGTACGTCTGTTTGGCTTTCCTTCGACTGGCAATTTCTGCATTGNCCTCGGCCATCTTTTCGTCTTTTTGCACCTACATACTCTGTCAGTTCATGAAATACTTTGCAGGATTTGCATTCTCGTCCTAGAATTTCTTCCGCCGGTACATACCACCACCCTGGCGTCTCATACCTCGGTTGATGCTCGGGGTACCAGTCTCGGGGGATGAGCAAGACGTCTTTCCACAGCGGTCTCAGTAGGGCTCTCCGTAGATTATATCCATTTTTGTCTAACAGTTGTTGACATCTTTCCTTCCTAATCTCTGTCTTCCACCCTCGGATGTGGGCCTTAAACTTAAGCTTTTCCTCAAGGCACTCTTCCTGGAGTGTTTGCACTTCCTCCACATCTGTGACCTCTTCAATCCACTGTTCCCCCAGGGCATGGATATTGAGACATTGCTTCGTGCAGGCGCGACTGTGTGCCTGCTGTTGATGTGCATGGGGCACTTGTGGAAAAGGCTCCATGCACCACAGACATTGTATACGCCCCTCTATCTCATTGCATACAGTGCACATGCCGTGCTGGCACTTGGGACAGCGATACTCCAACTTGCTTAAGTGCCGCGCACATCTAGCATTATTCATGCGTACCCAGCTCTCTATCACCTGGATGAGATCCACCTTCGTTTCACACGGCTTTGTCCAATCGAGATGGGCTTGAGCTCGCCCTAAACATACCCGTGGCCACACCGCTTCCACTACTCTCATGGCTATCTCAATGTCCTCATCGTCTTCCTTAAGCCACGCAATGAGTGCTGTGCTCAGCGCTTCCCCTCCGCCCATCACTTCCACTCTACTGGCAGCATTAAGCTCTTGGCGTCGAATGGCCTCCGCCAATTGCTTAAGCTCTTTGCGATTGTCTGTGAACAAGTGCGCCATTTCAGAGTCCTTAATCCCCTTTTGACGCTCTTCCTTCCGCAGCCATTGAAACACCTGGCTCATTGGATTCATGTTTAGCTTTATCCTTCTCGATACTTGAGACTTGGGCAGTACTCCCAGCCCAGTCCAGTCAACCAACTCCAGCCATGCTTGTAGAATCGTCCGTTCTTTTTCTGATACTCCTGCTATGCCCTTGGGTATTAGCAGTCGAAGGTGCCTTGTACCTCTGCTACCCTGATTCTCCCGAGTGAGTAGTGGCGTTGGGCTACTTTTCTCGTTAGCATCTTGTGTTAGACTATAGATCGAGTCATATCCTGCTGCTCTGATGGCTCCAGCTGTCTTCCAGAATACCTCTTCCCCCAAAAATAAGAGTTCCCATTGAGCGGCATCCTCCAGTTGCCATTCTAACTCCATGGGTTGATCCCGCCTGCCTCCTACTTTGGTGATTCGTGCTCTGAGTCTGCGTATTGACCTTGTCGCTGTTGCCCAACTCAGTCGCTTATTCTCTTGTTCTTCTTCCTCCAAGTACCATATTGGCCGCACCCCCACCCTGTGGCTCGCCTTCAGAGCTCTCGCCCACCGGTTGTGCTGCACTTCGTCCCACCCCCATAGCTCCATTTCGTCGTACAATTCGCGAGTCGTATGACACATAAATTCTTCCTTGGCTCTTTGGAGTTCCTGGACAGTAATAGACTTCGTTACATCATCATGCACCAGGCACCTGCGAATATTGTTGCAGAGTTCCTGGGCGATGATATTGATCGGTGTGGATAACTCTTCCCCTCCCCATCTTTTCGGAAAAACAAAGATGTCTGACGCTGTACCATTCTGCAGACTTTCGGCCCTCTTGTATGCTCTCGTCCATAAGGACTGTAGCTGATCGAGTTCGGCCTGGCTCCACCGCACTTGGGCTGCCGAGAATCTGAATACGCTTACCGCCATACTCTGGAAAAGCTCTTTCGCTGTCTTGGTCTCCAGCGGATGGTGCATGAGAAGCTCTAAGACTTCCCTTGTTTTCTTAAACACACGCTTTTTAGTACTCGTCGTGTCCCCATCAGGTGTCGCCCAGAAGCCTAAGTGCCTACAACTCTCCTTAGCTTTAAGGACTTTGATTGGCTTCTGTTTATACGTAATTTGAGGCGGATCCTTTTCCTCACCTTCGTCATTGATATTCATTGCTACTGTCTTGGTCATGTTCAATTTGGTATTGCTCCAAAATTCAAATTCCTGGACAGCGTCCATCAAGACTTGTGATCCCGGATCATCCTGCGCTACCACTGTAATGTCATCCATGAAGGCTACATGGTTGAACTGATCTGTTTCTTCGATACCATGACTGATGCCCAATGCCTTTCCTGTATGCGTCAAATGCTCCAGCAGGGCATTAATAAAGACCGTGAAGATACGGGGAGAAGACGCTCCTCCTTGTATTACCCCTGTCAGGAATGTGATGATTGCGCATTTGGGGTCCTCTGGATCCATGCACGCTGTTGTCCTGCCATAGATGGCTTCCAGCAGGTCAACATCCGGAATATTGTACGCTCTCATCACCTCCCAGAGCGCACTCTGGGACATGCTATTGAAGGCGTTTTTGAAGTCAATATCGATTCGGACTATTCTCTGTTTTAGCCGTTTCGCTTCACTCGTGATCCACTCGAGTTTGAGCTGATTCAAATCCACACCTCTTCCGGCTCTTCCCCCATCCTGACCCGGCACGATGATGTTTTCCACTTCCGTAATGGTGGTCAGTCTGTAGTTGATGACATGATGGACTAATTGGGTTCCCACATTGAGAAGACCAATCGGCCTCCAGTCGCTTGGTTTGTCGCTGGTGTCCCCACCTTTGTGAAGCAGTCGTATCGCGCATCTCAAATCTTCATCTGTAAGCGCCGAGGCTGCACTCTGCACGTCACTTAATGCGCGGTCCGCCCAGGTCCGGACGACTGCTAGCTCCTCCGCCGTTAGTGATCGATATAGCTCATTGGTTTCTTTGTTTGGTCCTCCCGCCTTCCTAAGCTTGAGCTTAGTTTTCCTGAAGTGGTCCATTTCATGATCTGTGACCGGCCCACGAATTCTCCTTGGGTGTTCTTCATCTGTGTATGGTAATGCTCGATGGAACTTACCTGTCTCGTGATTGTATTGCTTGAAGAATGAGACGTTACTCGGTGCCCTTCTGCTGTGATGAATGCTTGTAAAGCTCCAGCAACCCATGCAGAAGCAAGTTAGCTGACGACGCTGCTGGTCTTTGCCTGGGACAACCACTGCAATCGGCTTTTCCTGGCATTGACAATGCTGACAACTTACATGTTGGCTCAACCCTTCCGTTTGCATGTACCGCTCCCAAGCCATCGTCTGTTCTTCTTCACTCCAAGCTCCCTGGTTCATGATTATCTTTTTGCTGACTGACCCTGCGTCTAAACTTCTAGTGATGTGCGCCAACTCTTCCCAATGAAGAAGCTCTTTTACCTGAACGTACACTACTTCTAGAGTTCCTGAAGGTCCATGCCATACCTTGCTGTTTGAGAATGGGTACGGTTGATGATTTCTCATCTCCCTTTTCGCATCTCCTTGTCTCGAAGCTTCGGTTTCAGTGGTGAGCTTCCTCCCGGAGGATTCAGTGNTGNTGGTGTCTATACACTTNCCAGTGTCCATATCCATTTCCAATCGTTGTTGCTNACCTTTGATTNCAACGCAGATCTTGCCATCCACCAATGAAACGCAATCATACCCTTCGTCGATGCCTGACGAGTGGCACTCCTGTANCCACTGCTCCCACTCTTGNANNCGTTCAAGACTTTTCGGCCCTCGTGCCCACCAACTACGTTCCCCTCCGTGATGGCTTCCCGTGTTACCTATGGTCATTGCATGCCGATGACCCTCTTGCTCTTCCCACAGGATGTTGACCACTTCTAACAATAGTTGTCGCAAGACCCCTTTGTCTGGATTGCNTTGTTTCTTCTTAAGACAGAGGCCTCGGAGAACTTCCGCTAGGTGTTGCGGCTTTCGCAAAGCTAATTTCCATTTCCACGTCTGCTGAGCATTCCTCACTAGAGCTGCCCCCTCGCTTGCCTGCTCATCCGGAATAGTTAAGACGAGGATTGCCACTTCACCTTNCGCTTTGTATATTTGCACGGATGGGACTTCCTCGTAAATTCTCTTTACAATCCCCTGAGATTCTGCTGTTGGCTTTCGATTGATCCACATAACGCCTATGGGCATATCTAGTACTAATTCCTTGGGTGTCTGCATAGAATGCGTATTCCCACAGAATTTACTTGGGCCCTTCTTATCACGCAGATACTCTTTTGCTTCTTTCCGCTTAGCCTGTCTCTCACACTGCCACGTTTGCTTCTTGACCAAGGCATCTAGCTGGTTCTTNTTGCTCTGAATTTCCGCCTTCAGCAGTGCTTTCCACTGTGGCGTTTCAGTCAGTAGTTCCTTGTCTTGCAGCGACCCGTTGGAAAGAGCTGTGATCCCTAGATCGTGCATGCACGTGAGCTGTAGTATAGTCAGCCCCTTGCCCCCTGTTGTTTCCCGCAAGGCTGCTTCCAACCTACTCCTCGTTCGCATCAGAGCCTGTTGTTGTTTACTCCTGAAGGGCATCCTGGCTGAGGCTTCACTCATCGTACTCGGCATCACTTTTTTTGCTTCCGCTATACGTGCCTCTATCATGCTCCGTCTTTCAAGGTCAGCATCTCCTGCCCCATCCTTAAGCCGCTCAAGACTTTGCATGGCCCGATTTTTCAGAGGCTCATCAATTAGATGGCCGATTCCTTGCCATTGNTTCAGCGTCATTGCTTGATGTNGCTCCNTTTTTCCCCTATTGGTGTCTTTTACTCTTGGCGTTCCGATTTTCACTGCAAAGGACACACGGGCGTGATCCTGGAATGGCGATCCCACCCAGGCCACTTTCCCGGAGGTACATGTAAATTCTACTCCCAGCCCCACCAAGTGATCTAACCTGGCTCCTTTCCCCGTCTGGGTGTCGATCCACGATGGTGTCTGCGGAGATACTAGCGTACCCTTAATAGTCGCTACACATGCTTGGAATTGATTATCGACCATGCTCATATGTCCTGCATTATTTGGCGAATATCCCTCTCTATCACCTGATGCATTTGCNTTGAAATCGCCGCCTAAGATTCCTTGGGCTTCTGGATACTNTGCTCGCACCCCCTGTAGAGCCATCCAGACTTGTTGNTGTAGCTCTGGTGTAGCTGAGCCTGCTTGATGTATATTAGCGATTAGCATCGGAGCTTCCTTGTGTCTCTGGACCCATAGGCATGACATGCGTCCCAGAAGCATNTGTTTCATNGNCTTCTTTGTGAACTGCCCCGCCCAGTCCAGCCGGATTGGCTTTCTGAATATGTCCTTGTGCAAGAATGTGACTACCGCATACACCCATGGCGCCGCATAGTTCTTGCTTGATACCCCGACCTTTCTCTCCTCCATTCCCGCTCGCACCCGCTGACTAGCTTCCATGCAGCACCAGTATTCTGGCCCTATCTTTTTCAATACGCTTTTGATCCTTCTTCTCTCCCCTGGATGAAAAGACACCTCTTGTAACATGACGATTGCCGACCCTTTTGAGAGTGTTTGGGCTATCTGGGGAATGGAGAGGTCGACACTCTGCGGTCCAATGTTCCAGGTGATCACATCACTTGGGAAATCCCTTTTGGCCCACAGGCTCTCCCACTCCAACCATTGGAGCCACCATTCTATTTCTAGCTCCGTTTGGAGTTGCTCTCCCCAGTTGGCTAATCCAATTTTACCTTGCTCACGTAGTCCCTGAAGATAGTGTGACATTGTGGAGTGCTCCTGAGCCTGCCAATACGCGCTCACTTGCTCAGCAGCTTCCGCCCATACCCCCCAATACCTCTTCTCCTTCAATTCCCACTCAGTATCGTACTGATCGGCCATAACTGCATTGGCTCCTGCTCTGTCACCCTCCAGAATCAGATATTCTTTTTTCCGGTTGAGGAGATATTTTTGAGTGCTCTCGCCCAATGTACTTCTGGCAGCCATTGTCCATCTGAGCAACCTGCCGATTTTGTTGTTCCGACGTTTTCGACTCTCCACTGGGCCTGATTTACTCCACCAGATAGGCATGGCATATCTGCTCTTTTTCCGTGCTGCGTCTTCGTGCTTTTCCCTGGAAGTCGCTTGAGCTCCCTGGGCACCCTCTCCCTGGGCGCTTGCCTGGCCCTGTTGGAACATTCGTGGCTGTGGCTCCCATGCCGGCATTTTGAGCAGTGCCAGTACTGGTCCTGACCCTGCTCGTTGCTGAAGCAGTTGCAGCATACGCCTTACCATTTTCTCCTTAGGATTTGTTATATCCCAGCCTTTGTGCCCGCTGATTTGACTGCCGAAGGTCACTGGCACTCGAGACTTGGAATAATAATCGTTTGCCCTAGAAATAGATGTGACTCGCGCCGTCGTAATGCCCATCGTTCCCAAAAATGGACACCATTTATACGCCCGTCCACTATTGGCCTGGATTCCATTGCCCATGTAGAAGCCCAGGAGNCAGCCTAGTGCGGTGTCGACCTCAAACATTTCTACCCCTCGACGTCGTATTGTTATCATACCTTTCCCCAATCCCTCCTGGTCTTCAAACCCTTGATACCTTATATCCCCTGATATGAAAGTTTCGGCGTGTGGGAAGCATTGTTCTTTGATATGATTGGCGAGTTTCAAGACNTCTTCCTCCACCCCCCTGGCTGATGTCTGCCTGTTGTTGTCCGCGTCTTCTCGCCGAGCTTGCTCAATCCGGATACATAGCACACTTTCACGTTCTCGTTCGCTCTGCTGCTCAAGTGGTGCCCAGCACATTCGCACCAGACACCTTGACCACCATTCTGGAGTCATCTCCAGCAGATTCTGCACGTTACTGGCGCATTCATGCGACATGCCTTCCTGTTTTTGCATCCATGTATTCATGGTTGCACTCCATTTGGGAATGCCTACATGCACATGCATTTTTGGAATGCCCGATTTCGCTCCTCGATGTAGACACGCATGGTTGCCTTGCTCCTTGCGCCCTGCGTAGCTCTCAGTTCCTGCTATTGAGCATCCTTCGTTGGTGGCGAACCTGTTTCCTGGGGTCACCAGAGTATGATTGCCGGCTATGTGGATGGGACCACTTCCCCTTCCTTTTGCCTTCCACACTTCAGTCAATACACATGGATTTTCCAGTTTGCCCACCAACATATCCAAGGGCACGAAAGAAGGTTGCTCCAGCATGATTGCTAGGAGTATCAGCTCTCTCTGAAAGGCCTCTGATATTCCTAGCATATCATACACCTTGGTCCACGATCGGAGGCAATGCCCTTCCACCAACGGGTCCGGCACCAGGGTTGTCACACTTCCTAGCTTTTCCTCCTCACGGCACACCCACACCTCAACCTTGTCTTGTTTAATCCGTTGTTTGTCAGTTAAGAGCCTGTAGAGGGAAGCATTTGGCTGAACCTTGACTGTCACTGCTACCAGAGGCGGTCTTGTCCCTCGTCGACGGCGAATAGCGCATGTGGCCCTATCCCACTCTCCGTCTGTCGCACATACTTCAGCATCCTTCAGTAGCGCTAGCGCCTGATGTCTGCTGGTCGCTTGAATTCCTTGGAAGCACAGCGTAATTTCCTGCACCCCCTCAATACACGTTGTCCATATACGCTGTCCTCTTTCGGCACTCAGTTTTTGTGCAAGCGGGACTAGAAGGTCATCCCTAACCCGGATGGCTGCTTGCCACATCTCTCTAGTACATACAAAATCATTGTCGTCCCTGGTGGTTCGCAGAAGTTCCGTAATGGCCTTCGCGCTCGCCGTCTCCGCCCTCCAGGTTTCCATGGTTGATCTCTGGTTGTGCTGTGTGCACCACTCAAGAACTCTGTCTCGAGCTTCTTCGCACTTCACCGCGTTTCGCTCATCAACTTCCTTCTCTTCCTGGAGCTTCCTGCCCAGCTGCCACCGTTCATTTTTGATATTGTTAATCGCCTCCTCAGAGTCAATTAATACGCTTCGTTGATCTCGCGCACCCCCTGGTTGTAGTAAAGTCGGCATTTGCACTCTACCTTCACCTGAGGTGGGAGCTGCCTGCGTCTCAGTAACCATCAGGCTGGGCAGCGTTATGGGACACCGTGACACATGCTTATTAAAATCTCTATTGAGGCATTGCTGGGAACAGTACTTTACCCCCTGGCAGCGTTCACAGGTTATATTCGTACTTTCTTCGTGTACAATATCCTCTCCACATGCTGGACAGCTCGTAGAATTAGGTTCACATTCTCGATGATGCGTTTTTGTCCAATGTCGCTCCTTGCACTGGCTCCCGCAGTATGTTGGGATTTTGCATCTAACACATCTTTCCCGCATTGTACAGTTGACCACTATACTTGAGCATTCAGCACACCTTTTCGAAGCCTCCTGACACTGCGGCGCCCCCCATCGCTGCCCTTGTTTGGCCCCAAAGAAGTTACGCACCCATAAAGCTTGTGTGGTGTCGTCCCGTTTGGTCTGTGTCTTCAGCGGCGGCACTAATTTAGATGCTCCAGGCCCATTCACCTGGTTTTTTTCTCGTGCATCTTTGTTAGTGGTNGGTGCAAAGATCTCATTGAGGCTCCGCTGCCGTTTTACCGTCTTTCCACTCTCAGGCAATGATCGAGGCGCATCAGATCTCGTGGTGCCCGACGTAATTGCACGTACGTCTGTCCTGCTGGCACCTACCGCAGATAATTGCTTTTCCCCAGCGAGCGTGGCCTCACTCTCACTTCCACCTGCTTCTTGATTGTCGCCTTTCTCCACAGAGTGTGGAGCTTTTGATGTTTCGTGACTCCCCGTGCCCCGCTGTTGAGTCGTCCGTTTTTGTCCTCGTGCCTTTACTGAGTGATGTCTTTGCTGCTCCACACATATCACCGCATCCGATAGATCCCCCCTAGCTATGTTGCATGCTAGTCTATTCCCGCACATTACCGGTGTGATCTGGTTACTGTAGTGTGTCGTTCCGCACCTTGGACAAGGTACCTTGTAGAGATCCCCGCTGTCGTTCCCGATCGTTTGTATTAACCATTGCCGATACTGATTGATCATCGACTCGTCCATTGTGGGTAGCTGCCATCCTCTTGCCAGGTGCGTTATCGCAACTACTGCCACCATTCCACAGTCAGTACCATTACTCTGCTGCGGAAAGCTTGTATTTCTTTTCCACGTCCACCCTTCTGTAGCCCTTGCTGCCATTCCTTGGACCTCAATACCCATTCTTTGAAGATTCATTTTGTCCTCCACTGTGATCGCTCCGCATCTCTCACCACCAAGACTGCCTAGCAGGAACGATCGGAATCCACCCAGAATCTGTTCCTCACTTAATGAGAGCCTTGGTTCCACAGTCCACAGATTATCTTCAGTTCTAGCTGACGCAAGGAGCATGGCCCACAGAAGTACCATTGCTTCATGGTGGTCCTCGGTGGTTACCCTCGTTAGCGGATCGCACAGCTCAAACACTTTGTCTTGGGGATTCCAGTGAATGACGAAATAATGGTTGTGCGCATTGACTGTGGCAAACATGTTGTCCATTGAAGTCATGTCTATACGCCACCCCGCATTCTTCAGCCACTTTGTTAGCTTGTGGTTTCGCTGCCTCTGTGGCTTCATGATCCTGTTACCTACTCTCACGTAGTGCCTTGATTGCAGACCCCATACGTTCATTTGGTGCCACTCATCCATCGTGAAGTCCGAGCGGTCTCGCAATGCTTGCTGTAACACTGGTACCTCTAGCTCCAATCCATCTTCTGGTGCTAGGCCCTCTATCTCTTTCCAATGACATCCCTGCATACCAGTGAGGGCTTCGAGTGCATCCCGTAGTGAGATTCTTGGTGTCCCCACTCTCACTGGTGATGTACTTACTAGTAACTCTCTGAGCTCATGAAGAGCCGCGCACGGGATGTATCCATTCCTGGCAGAGCATGGGGCCAGTCCTGCCACATTGGTATTCCCATACAGAGACCATCTTACAGCACTGTCCACCGTCTCATCTTCCAGCCACCCTCCTTTGGCGTCTGCTGACTGACCGGCTTGTGTCCAGATCCTCGCAATAGCACATCGTCTAAGAATTTTAGATGCTCCATGCCACCTGATTACCTGGTCATCCCGTTGCAAGTCGTCGGCCTNCATGCGCTTGGTAAGGATTCTTTTAGCTGCGACACAGAATCCCTTCACTTTTACGTCGTCNTTTGTGATCTCTACAATATTGCCCCAGAANTCATTTAGACGAGTTCGCACGAAGTCACTCTTGATCATACTCCTCACATCAGGTACTCCCTCATGCTTTGATTGCTTAACACNCATTGTAAATGCCTGTCTAGNCTCACAGCTACTCTGCGCCGATACTCCGCACTGTCCTTTGCACCTACAGCATGTGCATTTAAAGACATGCTTCCACGAGGCAATTCCTTCTTCCGGGTTATAATGGATGAGTATAGCTTCATGTCTCTTGATCGCTCTTGTAGCTCTGATTGCCAGCGATATGGCTCCTTCATCGTCTTCGANATTANTCCTGGGATCTCCAGACATTGCTCGAGTAAGCAGAAGCTCTGCATTGCGATGCTCTGGACAGCACGTATGATTGACCAGATGGCCCACCCCTTGATCGCCTTCTGGAGTAAGCGCTCGTTTCAGTCGCGACGAAACATCTACCCTTGTACGCACTAACTTCTTGTCCTGCTCCGGTACCGCCCATACTTGCTCCGTGCTGGCCTCCGCAAGGTGCCCCTGGAACGTGTACTGGAGAGGCGTCCCTTCGACAACCATTTTTGCCTGAATTTTGCTGAACTCTTTGCCTTCAGGCGTGGAGCCTAGAACGTAAGTTGTGCCTCCAAAGACCGTGAGAATTTCTCCGTCCTGGATGTCAGCATTCGCGACTACTCCCCAGCTATCCTCTGAAGCATCCATACCACGTACCTTGGATACCTTTTCCTCTTCCCTTTGCGGTATGCTGTTCCTACAAGTGCATTCTTTGGTGCATATGAGATCCATGCGCCTCTTCCATTCGCAAGCGTGGATCTGCTCTTCACCAGTAAAATTTTTNATTGTAGCTCTCCGTCGACTGGAAGTTCTTGTTGACGACGAGCCCCATTCTAGGCTATTTGCAGTGTTTGATTCATGTGCAGTGCTAGACGTGATATTCATTGAACTGGCGACAGGGTTGGCTTTCCCCATCGCTGCGTCTGTTGCCTGCTGACTTTGGTTGACCCTCTCATTAGCTTGATTTGACTTAGACTTCCTCCTTCCTCCTGGGCCTGGCGGGCCCGCATTCCTCACATCTGTGCATTCTTCAGAAACCACCTCCTTTAGGGCTGCGGCTTCGTCATTCCTATGCACAGATGGTTGGTCTTGTTGTCCTCCTCCCGGGCTTGGCGAGCCCGTTTTACCAGCTCCTACGCTTCCTTCGGGGACCACCTCTCGCGTGGCGGCGGTCCCGTCATCCCGTTGCTCTGGCGCTTGGTGGTGCTCATGGCTAGACCTTGAGCATGCTCTTTGTTGAACGTTGTTTGCGGCTGGCGACCGCACGTTCCTTTCATCAGAAGAGCTCATTTCTTCCTTGTCTTTGTCTCTCTCTCGCCTTCCTCGGATACATANCCCGCTAGGGCCACGAACTTTAGTCCTGTGAAGCCGCTGGTACCCTGAGCACTGTCAGCGTTGAAGATGAGCTCAAATTGCTTTTCCTGGATGGGATGCTGCAACCAAAAAAATTGGGGCTTGTTTCCAGCGTCCTTTGGTGGGATGATTACCAGGTTGCTTTCCTGAGAGCCATCCTTCGCCTTAACCTCCACCTGTGTGAAGAGCTTTCCATTTGTCCCATGAATAAGCCAGAAGCCTACCACGCTCGCTTTTTTCGCGAGTTGGATCGTGAACGTGATAGGCCCCGTTGCCTCCTCCTTTGTCATCCATTCGTCCTCGTTCTCCAGGGTGGCATTCATCGCCTTAAATTCGACGGAGTAGGTGTTACTGGCATTCGCTGCCACAGCTCGGAGAGGTTGAGGGTCGTTACTCTCCCTCGCGCGTAGCTCGCGCACAGCTACACCTGCCGTTGCCATATCTTGAGCTGGACGCTTGGTGAGTTCCGACGGCCACGAGTACTCCATGCGTGCAAGCTCGGTGGGGCCTGTGCTTTGGNCCGCAGCAGAGTCTGAACGCGGGCTCTCCGACCCGTCTGCCTTACTTCCGGCCTCATTCTGGGCTGCC
>JGI25922J50271_10000245_pt1 | contig 16546 bp, 14 predicted proteins | sample LauGreSu1BDMLBDD_2_FD_50271 | JGI IMG/M metagenome (IMG submission 50271) | reverse complement strand
AGGGTGCGGCAGAGGGGGCGGGGCTCGGCATTCGTTTCCTCAAGCATCTGCAGCGCACCCGTGTGCTGCTGCACCTCGTGGATATATCGCCGCTCGATCCGCAAGCCGATCCGGTGCGTGATGCCCGCGCAATCATCGCCGAGCTCAAAAAGTTCTCGAAGGATCTGGCGCTGAAACCGCGCTGGCTCATTCTCAACAAGAGCGATCTGCTGCCTCCCGAAGAGGCCGAGCGACGCGCGAAGGCGATCGTTCGCTCGCTGCGCTACAAGGGCCCATGGTTCCTCATTTCCGGCGCTACGGGCACGGGAACCCGCGATCTGACCGAGGCCGTGATGCGCTTTCTCGAAGCCTCCGAGACGCTGAAAGTCGCGGATGACGATGCCTGAGCGCAACGCCAAGGTGCGTCGCCGGCTTGCGGCGGGCAAGTTGCACCTGCGTATTTGCGATCTGCGTAATCTGGGCCCTCGCGCTGAGGACATTCTGGCCACCGTGGGCATCCGCACGGCCAAGGAGTTGCGTGAGCGCGGTGCGCTCGAGGCCTATCTGGCGTTGCGCCGAGCGGGGCATTCCCAGTCGCTCAATCTGCTATGGGCGCTGGTCGGTGCCCTTGAACCCTGGCCGGAGGGCCGGGACTGGCGTGAAGTGGCCCGCAGTCCGGCGCGTCTGCCGCTGATGCTCGAGGTCGAGGCGCGGGACAGTGCCCGCGCGTCGACCCTGCAGGCAGCCGGTGTTCTGCCAGGCCGAAGCACCCAGGGACGAAAAAACCGCACATCGCTGCGTCGCACGCAGCCAGCCGGCGAGGGCACGTGGGTTCCGGGACTGCCATTCGAGGGAAGTCCGAAAAAGAAAAACCGGCCCTCGGGCCGGTCTTCTGGAGCGACACCGCGCGGAACGCGAGGCCGCTGACTGCGCCGGGCGTAACGCCCTTAGGCGAGTTTCTTCAACTTGGCCGCCAAACGCGACTTGTGCCGTGCAGCCTTGTTCTTGTGCACGAGGCCCTTGTTCACGAGCGAATCGACCAGCGAACCCGCGGTCTTCACCGCACCGGTGGCTTCGCTCTTGTTGCCGGAGGCAACTGCATCGACGGCCTTGCGGATCGCGGAACGCGAGCGCGAGCGCAGGGTGATGTTGCGGGCTCGGTGCTTGACAGCTTGCCGGGCGGCTTTCTCAGCGGACTTGGTATTGGCCACGTAGTTGCTCTGGGTCGAAAAAGGCGCGTATTTTGGTTGCGGGACGGGGGGTTGTCAACGCCGATGAGGCCACGCTCCGGTATAGTTCGCGGCGGCGCCTGAAGCCCGGACGGTCATGAGTCGCGCGATTTTCAAGAGTACCTCGGTGGTGGGCCTCACCACGCTGCTTTCCCGGGTCACCGGCCTACTGCGCGACATGGTGTATTCGCAGGCCTTTGGCGCCGGAACGCTCATGGACGCGTTCCTGGTGGCCTTCAAGATCCCGAACTTTCTGCGCCGCCTGTTTGCCGAGGGTGCCTTTTCGCAGTCTTTCGTCCCGGTGATCTCTGAGTACAAGGTCCGCCGTGAGGCGGCCGAGGTCCGGGGCCTCGTTGGCGACGTCTTCGGCACGCTCGGCGGGGTGTTGACCCTCGTGACGGCGATTGGCGTGCTCGCGGCACCCGTGATCATTTTGATCTTCGCACCGGGGTTCACGCAGGAGGCGGGCAAGTACGAGCTCGCCGTGGAGATGCTGCGCTGGACGTTTCCGTACCTGCTGTTCATTTCGCTGACGGCGCTGCTCAGCGGGGTGCTCAACAGTTACGGTCGCTTCGCCGTACCCGCGTTCACGCAGGTCATCATGAATCTCGTGATGATTTTCTTTGCACTGGTGCTCGCCGTGAATGCCGAGAACCCCGGCGTGGTGCTCGCGATCGGCGTGTTCGTCTCGGGGGCGCTGCAGGTGTTGTTCCAGCTGCCCTCGGTGGCACGGCTCGGATTGCTCAGCTGGCCGCGCTGGCGACCCGCTGCGGAGGGTGTGCAGCGGATCGGCAAGCTGATGCTTCCCGGGATCCTGGGCTCCTCGATGGCGCAGGTCAGTCTGCTGCTCGATACCGTGATCGCCTCGTTCCTGGTGACCGGCAGCATCGCCTGGCTGTACTACGCTGATCGACTCATGGAGTTTGCGTTAGGGGTTTTTTCCATCGCGCTCGCCACCGTGATCCTGCCGGGGCTTTCTGCGCAGCATGCGCGAGGGGATGCCGTGCGTTTCTCCGCGACGCTCGATTGGGCACTGCGCCTCGTGGTGCTCGTCGTGGTGCCTGCGGCGGTTGGCCTCTTCGTGCTTGCAGGGCCCATCACGGCCACCATCTTTGGCTACGGACAATTCAGTGATCGCGACGTGCAGATGACCCAGTACGGTCTGATGGCCTACTCCTGGGGTCTGATTGGGTTCAGCCTCGTCAAAGTGCTCGCCCCCGGCTATTTCGCAAGGCAGGACACGCGGACTCCTGTGCGGGTCGGTTTGATCGCACTCGGAGTGAACATGGCGCTCAACCTGCTCGTCGTTCTGCCCGCGCATTACGCAGGGTTTGCGACGCCATTCGTGCTGCTCGCCACCTCCACCTGCATCTCCGCAGCGGTGAACAGCACGTTGCTGTGGCGCGGGTTGCAGCGCGAAGGCGTGTATCGACCCGCGGCCGGATGGGCGCGTTTGCTCCTGCAGGTGACGATCGCCAACGTCGCCATGGTGGCCGTGTTGCTCCTCGTCACGCCGCCGCTGACGCAGTGGCTCGCCCACACGCCGCTCGAGCGCGCGGGGTATCTCTCAGGCACGATTACCGCGGCCGCCGTAGTGTACTGCGCGGCCTTGTGGCTGGCGGGCTTGAGGTTGCAGCAGTTGCGTAACCGCGGCGGCGCGGAGCCCTCGTGATGGATAGCCAATCGATGTGCGCGGCATCAATGAACGTGGGGCGTTCGTCATGGAGCTGATCCGCGGGTCTCATAACGTGCGCGCACGACACCGCGGCGCCATCGTCACGCTCGGCAGTTTCGATGGCCTGCACCTAGGCCATCAGGCCTTGATCCGCACCGCGCTCGAGCGCGGTGCCCGTGAGCAGCGGCCCGTCATTCTGCTGAGTTTCGAGCCCCTGCCTCGTGAGTATCTGCAGTCAGCGGACCCACCGGCGCGCCTGACGAACTTTCGCGAACGCTGGCGGATCCTGCAATCGTTGGGACTCGATGCGCTCATGCTGCTGCGCTTCGACGAGTCGCTGCGTCTGCAAAGCGGCGCCCAGTTCGTCGAGTTGTTGACCTCGACGCTGGAGGTCGGCGCGCTCGTAGTCGGACACGACTTTCGCTTTGGTCGCGAGGGCGAGGCGGATGCGGAGTTCCTGCGATCGGCTGGTCTGAAGTACGGGTTCGCCGTGGATGTCATTGAGCCTGTGCTGCTCGAAGATGAGCGCATCAGCAGCTCGGCGCTACGCCAAGCGCTCGCCGCCGGTGAGCTCGAACGGGCGCAACGTCTGCTCGGCAGGCCCTATAGCCTGCGCGGGCGGGTGGTAGGCGGACAGCAACTCGGCCGCACTTTGGGCTTTCCTACGGCTAACATTCGTCTGCGGCGACGGCGCTCGCCTCTGGGTGGCATATTTGCGGTCCGCGTCCACGGGATCGGTCCCGAGCCGCGGGGCGGGGTGGCGAGTCTTGGCACGCGTCCGACGGTGGGTGGAGTTGAACCCCTGCTCGAGACCTTCGTGTTCGATTTCGCCGGCGATTTGTACGGCCTCGAGCTTGAGGTCGAGTTTGTGGCGCACCTACGCGCCGAGTTGCGCTTCGAGAGCCTCGAGTTGCTCGTGGTGCAGATGCGAGCGGACGAGGCGGCGGCGCGCGAGCGGCTCGCCTGATGCGCCGCGAGTGATATTCGGATTGGGTCAACGGGATTTACAGTGAGCGATTACAAGCAGTCGATCAATCTTCCGCAGACGGACTTCCCCATGAAGGCCGATCTTGCGCAGCGCGAGCCCGCGTTCGTGGCACGCTGGCAGACCGAAGACACCTACGGCGAGTTACGCCGCCTCGCGCAAGGTCGGCCGCGCTTCGTGTTGCACGATGGGCCGCCGTACGCCAACGGCACGATTCATATCGGGCACGCGCTGAATAAAATCCTCAAGGACATCATCGTCAAATCGCNCACGCTCGATGGATACGATGCGCCGTACATNCCCGGGTGGGACTGCCACGGACTGCCGATCGAGCATGCGGTCGAGAAGAAAGTCGGACGCCCNGGCAGCAAACTCGACGTCAATGCTTTTCGAGCCGCTTGCCGCGCTTTCGCTGAGGAGCAGGTGGCGCAGCAGCGCGAGGATTTCCAACGACTCGGCGTGCTCGGTGACTGGCAGCGGCCCTACCGCACCATGGATCCCGCCTACGAGGCGCAGCAGCTGCGTGCCTTCGGGCGCATCGTCCGCAATGGCCACCTTTACAAGGGCGCCAAGCCCGTCCACTGGTGCCTCGACTGTCGTTCGGCGCTCGCCGAGGCCGAAGTGGAGTATGAGGACAAGACATCACCCGCGATCGACGTCGCTTTTCGAGTGGCGGATCCGGCTGATTTTCTCTCGCGCATCGGCGCTGATCCGTCGCCTGCCGCCGAGGCACCCGCGATCGTCATCTGGACCACGACGCCGTGGACTTTGCCGGCCAACGAGGCCGTGGCCCTCGGTGCCGAAATCGACTACGTGCTCGTCGATATTCCGGCGGGTGAGTCGCGGCCGGCGCGCTCGCTCGTCGTTGCCGAAGGTCTGCTCGCGCAGGTGGCGACGCGCTACGGCGTCGCCTCGAGCGAGGCTCGCGTTCGCGCACGGTTTCGTGGAGTCGCGCTCGAAGGGGCGATGCTGCAGCATCCGTTTCTCGCCGACAAACGTGTGCCGGTGATCGTCGGCGATCACGTCACGCTCGAGGCCGGCACCGGTGCCGTGCACACGGCGCCAGCACACGGTCAAGACGACTTCATTGTAGGCCAGCGCTACGGATTGCCCGTGCGTAATCCCGTGGGCGGCGAGGGCCGGTTTCTGCCCGGTACGCCGATCGTGGAAGGCTTGAAGATCGACGAGGGCGGTCAAAAGCTGATCGAGCTGATGGGCGAGAGCGGCGCTCTCGTACATCACGAGCCGTACCGCCATAGCTATCCGCACTGCTGGCGGCACAAGACGCCGGTGATCTTCCGCGCTACACCGCAGTGGTTCATCAGCATGGATCAGCAGGGGCTGCGCGCTCGCGCGCTCGAGCACATCAAGCAAGTGGCCTGGACACCCGCCTGGGGTGAGCAGCGCATCACCGGCATGATCGAAAAGCGGCCGGACTGGTGCATTTCCCGTCAACGCACCTGGGGTGTGCCGATCCCCTTGTTCGTGCACAAAGTCAGCGGCGAACTGCACCCGCGCACCGCCGAACTCATCGAACGAGCCGCCGATCGAGTGGAGCAGGGTGGCATCGAGGCTTGGTTTGCACTCGATCCGCAGGAGTTGCTGGGTGTCGAGGCCGCCGAGTACGACAAGGTCACCGACGTCATGGACGTGTGGGCGGACTCTGGCTTGTCGTTCGAATGCGTGGCGGCGGCTCGTCCCGAGATCGCAGGTCCCGTGGATCTGTATCTGGAAGGCTCAGATCAGCATCGGGGCTGGTTTCATTCGTCGCTGCTCATGTCCGAGGCACTCTACGAGCGTGCGCCGTACAAGGGTGTGCTGACCCATGGCTTCACGGTCGATGACAAGGGCCGCAAGATGTCGAAGTCGCTCGGCAATGTGATCGCGCCACAAAAAGTGATGCAAACGCTGGGCGCTGACGTGCTTCGACTGTGGGTGTCGACCACCGATTACGCCAACGAAATGAGTGTCTCCGACGAGATCCTCAAACGCACCTCTGATGCCTATCGGCGTATCCGCAACACCGCGCGCTTCCTGCTCGGCAACCTGCACGGCTTCGATCCGGCGACTGATGCCGTGGCACCCACACAAATGGTGGCGCTCGATCGCTGGGCAGTACAGCGTGCCGCGGCACTGCAGGCGGAGATCATCGAAGCCTATCGGACCTACCAGTTCCACGGCGTGTACCAGCGCGTACACAACTTTTGCGTGACGGATCTTGGCGGCTGTTACCTCGATGTGCTGAAGGATCGGCTGTACACCACGCCCACGCGCAGCCTCGCACGGCGTTCGGCCCAGACGGCGATGTGGCATATCGCCGAAGCGATGGTGCGCTGGCTCGCGCCGGTGTTGTCGTTCACGGCCGAAGAAATCTGGTCGTACCTTCCGGGTGATCGGCCGCGATCGGTATTCCATTCGACTTGGCATGCGCTGCCAGCGATGCCGGCCGCCGATATCGACTGGGATGCGCTGCTCGCGCTACGTGGCGAGGTGGCCCGTGAGCTCGAGCGTCTTCGCGAAGCGGGCAGCATTGGCGCCCCGCTTGAGGCCGAAGTCGAGATCGAGTGTCCGCCCGATGAGTACACGCGACTCGCGGCGCTCGGTGATGAGTTGCGGTTCTTCCTCATCACCTCCGGTGCACGCGTCCTCGCCAATGCGCAGCTCACGGCACGCCACATCACGGTGCGTCCAACGAACGCACCGAAGTGCGTGCGTTGCTGGCATCGTCGCGCGGACGTCGGCGTTCACCCGGAGCATCCGTTGATTTGTGCTCGTTGTGTCACCAATGTCGCCGGTGAGGGCGAAACCCGGGTGCGCGCGTGAGTGAGCCGGCCGTGACCGTTCGTTGGAAGGACAGCGCCTGGCGCTGGTTGCCCGTGTCGCTGTTGCTCGTTCTGGCCGATCAGGCGAGCAAGGCGTGGGTCGAGGCGCGCTATCTGCTCGGCGAGTTCACGCCGGTGTTTTTCTGGCTCGACATCACGCGCTTGCACAATCCGGGTGCTGCATTCAGTTTTCTTGCCGACGCAGGCGGCTGGCAGCGCCACTTTCTCTCCGTGTTGGCGGCCGGCGTCAGTGTCGGCATCCTGGTCTGGATGCGGCAGTTGCATGCGCGGCGCGAGTTGCTGCTCTCGGTGGCGCTGGCGCTCGTGCTCTCCGGAGCCATCGGCAATTTGATCGACCGGCTCGAGCACGGTTACGTGGTCGACTTCATCCACCTGCATTGGCAGGGCGCGTATTTTCCGGCGTTCAACGTCGCCGATGCCGCCATCAGCGTCGGGGCGGCATTGCTCATCGTCGATGCGATACGGGACCTGCGACGAGGATGAAGATCGTACTCGCCAATCCGCGCGGATTTTGTGCCGGGGTCGATCGGGCGATCGACATCGTCGAGCGGGCCATCACGCTATTCGGCGCGCCGATCCACGTGCGTCACGAGGTCGTGCACAACCGCCACGTCGTTGAGCGCTTGCGTGACATGGGGGCGGTGTTCGTCGAGGAACTCGACGAGGTGCCCGATGGTGCCACGGTGATCTTTTCCGCCCACGGGGTATCGAAGGCCGTCGAGGACGAGGCGAAGCGGCGCGGCCTGACCGTGTTCGATGCCACCTGTCCGCTCGTCACCAAGGTGCACATGGAAGTTCGTCGCTACGCCCGCGAAGGCCGCGATGTGATCCTCATAGGTCACCACGGGCACCCTGAGGTCGAGGGCACCCTCGGTCGGTTCGATGCAAGCGCGGGTGGGCAGATACGTCTGGTCGAGTCCGTGGCGGATGCCGAGACGCTGCCGGTGGTCGATCCGCAGAAACTCGCTTTCGTGACCCAGACGACGTTGTCGGTCGACGATACGGCCGAGATCGTCGCGGCTTTGAAGCGGCGATTCCCGGATCTCGTGAGCCCCCGCAAGGAAGACATCTGCTACGCAACCCAGAATCGTCAGGACGCCGTGAAGGATCTGCTGCGCGACTGCGACGTGCTCGTGGTGGTGGGCTCCAAGACCAGTTCGAATTCCAACCGCCTCGTCGAACTCGGGCATCGCGCCGGCGTCGGCGCTTATCTCGTCGATGGGGCCGCGGATCTGCGCCCCGAGTGGTTCCAGGGCAAGCAGTCGGTCGGCGTGTCGGCCGGTGCTTCAGCGCCCGAGGTGCTGGTGCAGGAGGTCATCGGGCGTCTGCGCGAGTGGGGCGGCGAGTTGCCCGAGGAGCGAGCGGGGCGTATCGAGCAGGTCATCTTCGGGCTGCCTCGCGAGCTGCGGCCTTAACCGCAAAACTTGACAACGTCTATGTAAAGGTGAATTGTCAACCCCAGATAAATCCAGAATGGATGTAAATCCATCGTTTTCAGGGTTAAGGGGGCGACATGAGCAGTATTTCAACGGCGCGCAAAGCCGTGTTCGAAACCTTGTTCAACGTCGAGGGCAAGAGTCGGCTCGCGAAGCAATTAGACTCCTTCATCACCTGGCTCATCGTTGCCAATCTGCTCGCGCTGCTCATCGAGCATATCCCGACGCTGTATGCGACACACGAAGCATCGTTCGGGCTGTTCGACAGAATTTCAATCTACATATTCACCATCGAATTTGCGCTTCGGTTGTTTGCCGCAGGAGGGGATCCGCGGTTCGCCGGACGAGGCTTCGCGACGCTGAGATTCGCCCTTACTCCCTTCGCACTGATCGATATTGCGGTAATTGCACCCTACTGGCTGCATTTGCTTGGGATCATCGATCTCGATCTTCGCGCCTTGCGCGCACTGCGACTGCTTCGACTGCTGAAGCTGTTGCGGGACTTCGTGCCCGCAGTTCACGAATTTCGGCGCGCCAACGCGGGTCGAGCCCTGCGCCAAAAAGTCCACGCGCTGATGAATGACACCCCAACCTCGGGTCGTCTCCACCACCAGCTTGATCTGATTTTTATCCTGTTCATTGTGAGCAGTGTAGCGGCCGTATTCCTCGAGACCATTCCTGCGGTCCATGAGCCGCTTCGGCGCGAGTTCTTCTGGTTCGATACGGTCGCTATCGCCGTGTTCACCCTCGAATACCTGCTGCGCCTCTACGCGGCGCCAGAGCAAGAGCCGGACAGTTCCGCCCTCGTCGGAAGATTTTCCTTCATTAAAAAGCCAGGCAGTCTGATCGACCTTATTGCCATTGCGCCGTTCTATCTGCAGTTTCTCTTCGCCGTCGACCTTCGTTTCGTGCGCATCTTGCGAGTGCTGCGTATCCTCAAGCTGACACGGTACAACACGGCGCTGGCCACCTTCGCGATGGTGCTGAAGCGAGAAAAGAGAGCCTTTTCTGCGGCGATGTTCATTACGGTGCTGATCACGATCCTTTCTGGGGCGATCGTCTACGAGTTCGAGCACCCAGTGCAGCCGGAAAAATTCGATACGATGCCGCGCGCGATGTACTGGGCGGTGATCACCCTGGCCAGTGTGGGCTATGGGGATATCTCGCCGGTCACGCCGATTGGGCAGGCCTTCACCATGATGCTCGCGATTCTCGGAATCGGTATCGTGGCGCTGCCCGCCGGCATCCTGGGCTCGGCGTTTTCCGACCAACTCCACCAGCAGCGCGAGGAAATGCTGAAAGCGGTGGAAGACGCCTTCGCCGATGGCATTTTGACCGAGGACGAAGAGCGGCAACTTGAGGAGGAGCGCATCCGGCTCCACTTGTCCGAAGCACAGTTCGAAAAGCTCAAACAACGCGCCATGGCACGTCATTCGGTCGAGTTGAGCGCTGCGCAAACCATCATCAAGGCCTCGGAGGAAATCGCCAAGCTCCGGGAAACGTTACATGCCGTGCCTGCGGATACGGCCGTACTCGAAATCGACAAGCTCAACCTGCCCGATGCCGAGAAAGCTGCGCTGCGCGTGTTGCTGAAATAGACCGGGAGGTCGCATGGACATTTATGTCATTTGGGCAGGGCTTCTAGGGGCTCTGAGTGCGATGTCGCTGTTGATCGGCTCGCTGATCGGAGTCGGCATGCGCCTACCGCGAGCCGCCGTGGGCATGCTCGCCGCCTTCGGCGCCGGCGCTCTGCTTTCTGCGTTGGCCATCGAGCTCGTGGCGCCGACGATCGCTGCGTTCGCCGATGCGACTACGGAGCTCGAGCGCGCCAGAGAAGCAGGGCACTTTTTGTCTTTGGTGGCGGGCTGCGCGATAGGCGGCGTGTTGTTCGTGCTGTTGGATCAACTTGTTAATGCCCGCGGGGGATACCTTCGCAAGACCGCCTACGTAATGTCCAAAGTCGCCATCGAACGCGAGGCGTTTCACGTGCGAGCGCTCGCCGAGATCATGCGGGTACCGATATTTCTCGATCTGCCGGCAGACAAGCTGTCGATACTCCTCAGTCACCTCCGACCGCGGTTTTTCACTGCAGGCGAACGCATCTTCAATCGCGGTGAGGATTCGCACGGACTGTATTTGGTGCGGACGGGTGTGTTGAGCATCCACCACCCCGATCACGATAAGCCCATCGAGCTCGGGCATGGGGAGATTGTCGGTGAAATCTCGCTCGTGGCTCGCCGTCCGTACAGCGCGGACTGTGAGGCCAAGACCGACGTCGAGCTATTGCTATTGACGCCCGAGGACTTCGAGAGCGTTCGCAAGCGGGTGCCCGAGCTCGAGCGCCAGTTGCGGCAGCTGGTGGCCTCGCGTCTGGAGGAGAACAAGAACGCGGCGGCGGTGGCCACCTTGGAGAAGCAGCGGTGGGCGGCTTTGGCCATCGATGCCATACACCATGGCGGTCAGATGCCGACGCGTGAAGAGATGGGCGCCCGGCATGCCGAACACAAGAATGCGGCGTTTGCCATTTGGCTTGGCATCCTGCTCGATGGAATACCTGAGAGTTTTATCATCGGTAGCACCATGATCGCGGCAGTGGCAGCGATCACCGTCGCCGGCGGCGAGCCGACATTTGGGTCAGTGCTGCCTTACACCCTGATCGCGGGGTTGTTTCTTTCCAACCTTCCCGAAGCGCTGTCAAGTTCGCAGCAAATGAAGCTGCAGGGCATACCGGTTGGAAGGATTTTGCTGCTGTGGGGGTCTCTCGTCGTCCTGACGGGGGTTGGCGCTGCACTCGGCGCCGCAGTTAGTGAGCACATTGAGCATGGCACGCTGATCTTTGTTGAAGGCGTTGCTGCGGGGGCGATGCTGACGATGATTTGCGCCGCCATGCTTCCGGAGGCGGCGCACCTCGCCAATCCCAATGCCGTGGGGTTGTCGACCTTGAGCGGATTCCTGGCTTCGATCCTCTTCAAACTGCTCGAGTAAGGTAGACAAAATTCAGGCGCTTTGGCAGATTAGTCCACTATGGAAGCGGTAAAACTTGACGTTGCTCGGGTTCCACAGACCCAAGCCCCACCCAAGGCGCCGGTCGAGTCCGCCCGCAGCGTCCCGCAAGAGCCTTCGAGCCCCGATCCTCGCCAAGCCGAGGCAACAATTAGGGCGCTGCAAGAAAATTTCCGTGAATCGGTCGAGGCTGCGAATGAGCGGTTGGCCGAGGCGGGACAGCAGATTGATATCTCCATCGACAAGGCGACCAACACCGTGGTGGTGCAGGTGCGCGATCGCGAAAGCGGGGAAACGATTCGCCAAATCCCCCCGGAAGAGGCGCTGCAAGTCACCCGTAACATCGACCGTCTGACCGGCATTCTGGTCGATCGCAAAGTTTGAATTTCACTCGCATGCTGCGCACCTTGTTGGTGCTGCTCCTCTTCGGGATCTCCAGCTCATTCGCTCTCGGCCAATCAGAGTCCGAGCAGCGTCCGCTGCTGGTTCTGGCGTACCACGAAATTGCCTCGCCGACAGAGGCGATCGCACCCGAGTACGCCGTCACGCCGACGATGTTCGTTCGACATATCGATTGGTTGCGAAACACCGGCTTCACCTTCGTCAGCGTCGAGGAGGTAATCGCCGCTCGAGAGGGTAGGGTGCGGTTGCCGGCGCGGCCGGTGCTGCTGACCTTTGACGATGGTTATGCCTCGTTCTACCAGCATGCGTGGCCGATGCTGAAAATGCTGCGGATACCGGCAGTGGTGTCGGTCGTTACGAGCTGGCACGAGGCGGCGGGGCAGATCAACTTGGACGGGCGGCCGGTGTCTCGCGAGCGGTTCATGAGTTGGCAGCAGTTACGTGAAATTCAGGACTCAGGTCTCGTCGAGCTCGCCAGTCACACCCACGATCTTCACCATGGCATCCCGGGTAATCCGCAGGGAAGCCTCAGGGCTGCAGCCACGACACGGTCATTTGATGCTGCAACTCGACGTTACGAGACGGAGCCTGAGTACGCCGCGCGCATCGCTTCGGATCTGCGTCAATCGACGAGTCTGCTGCGGCGTCGGGCGGGTCGTACTCCTAGGGTGTGGACTTGGCCGTATGGTCGTTACAACGAGACGATGCAGCAGAAGGCTGTCGCACTCGGCATGCAGGTTGGGTTGACTCTAGAGGATGGCGCCAACGCCGCTGAAGTCTCGCTACTGCGTTTGCGGCGCATCTTGATCCAAGCGAACACCGATATCGGGGAACTTCGGTATCAGATCCGTTTGCGGGACGCGCGAGTTAGCGAAAACGATCGACCACAGAAAATCGCGCATATCGATCTCGACTACATCTACGATCCGAATCCGGAGCAATTGCGGCGCAATGTCAACCACCTCGTAGATCGCTTGGCCTGGCTGGGTGTCAATGTGGTCTACCTACAGGCGTTTTCCGATCCAGACGCCAATGGTTCGGCGGCAGCCGTGTATTTCCCCAATCGGCATCTTCCGGTGACGGCGGATGTATTTAGTTACGTCGCGTGGGAGATCCGTACGCGTACGCCGGTACGTCGGGTGTACGCCTGGATGCCGCTGTTGGCGTGGGAGTTGCCGGCGGGGCATCCCGCACAGGCGCAGCTCGTGCGGGCGGAGGCAGGCCCGGCTCGTGGCAGTGTGAACATGGGATATCACCGTTTGTCGCCCTTTTCAGCGTTGGGGCGGCAGACAATTCTTGAAATCTACGAGGATCTCGCTCACCACTCCAGCATCGAGGGAGTGATTTTCCATGACGACATCACGCTGTCGGATCTGGAAGATTCCAGTGAGATGGCCCTGGCTACCTACCGTGATTGGGGGCTTCCTGGGTCCGTCCGCGAGATCGCCGCGAACGACGAGCTATTGGGGCGTTGGACCGTCCTCAAGATCAACGCATTGGATGACTTGGCGTCCCAAGCCGCGGCGGTGATGCGCCGCGATATTCCGGCGCTTTTCACTGCGCGCAACCTCTATGCACAGGTGGCGTTGAATCCGCGGGCTGAAGTCTGGTACGCGCAGGCCCTTGAGAACTCGCTCCGCCATTACGATTTCACGGCCATCATGGCCATGCCGTACATGGAGGGCGCCGCGGATCCCGTGCGTTTTCAACTCGACCTGCTCGAGAGTCTGCGACGGTTCCCTGGCGCGCTGCGCAAGACAATTTTTGAGTTGCAGTCCGTGGATTGGAAGCGTGCGCAGGCTCCAATTCCCTCGCTCGAGATGGCGCGAACCATCGAAATGCTGTACGCGAACGGGGTGATCCACGTGGGTTATTACCCCGATATGTTGTTCCAGTCGCATCCGGATCCGGCTGTGATGCGCCAAGCCCTCTCCGGGCGTTCCAGCGATCCGCTGTTGCCTGCGCCGTGAATCCGATACTCGCGGGCTTTCTGTTTCTCTTTCCGCTCGTCATGTCGGTCACTTGGACCCTGGGCGGAGCGGCGCGGTTCTTGCTCAGTGAAGTCGGCAAGCGTGCGGGCAGACGTCCTGCCGCAGCATCCCTCGATATTCCGGTGAGTCTCGTGATCCCATGTTTCAACGAGGCTCGGCATCTGGCTTCGACCGTCGGCAAGGCGTTGGCGATCAACAGCCGAAACTTTGAGGTGATTGCCGTCGATGATGGCAGTACGGATGACACCGCGCGAATCCTGGCCGACCTCGCGAAGAGCGATCCGAGGTTGCGTGTGCTGTCTCTCGGTGTCAATCAAGGCAAGGCGGCGGCGCTTCGGGCGGCGGCGCGGGTTACCGCCCACGAGATACTCATTTGTATCGATGGAGACGCCTATATTGATGCCGATGCTCCCGCATGGCTTGCGGCCGCATTGGCGAAAGATTCAGAGCTCGGTGCGGTCACGGGCAACCCGAGAATTCGAAACCGGGGCACTTTGCTTGGCAAGATCCAAGTCGGTGAGTACTCCGCGATGATCGGCATGATCAAGCGCACTCAGACCTTGTTCGACTGCCTATTCACTCTGTCGGGTGTCATCGCTGGTTTTCGCAAGTCGGCCGTCGTAGCCGTCGACTACTGGGGGCTTGATGCGCTCACCGAGGATATGGACATTACTTGGCGGTTACAGCGTGCGGGCTGGCGAACCACCTTCGAGCCGCGAGCGCTGGTCGCTATCCTCACGCCGGAGACGCTGAAAGGGTTGTGGCGGCAGCGCTTGCGCTGGGCAATGGGCGGCGCGCAGGTGATGGCGCGGAACGTGGAAACGCTATGGATGCCAGCGCCCATTAGTTTGCGTTTTCTGATGGCGGAAATGTTGCTGAGTGTCGCGTGGAGTTACCTATTGGTGGCGACGACGCTCTACGGCCTTGGGGCGTTCGTCGTCACGCTTCTCTCAGGTGACACAGGGTCGCTTGACTGGGGTCTAGGCTCAGCCGGTTTGGTTCTGGCAGGCTGTGGTATTACGCAGATGGCGGTCGGTGTTGCGCTGGATAAGCGCTACGATCCGGAAATCGGTTCAATCGTGGCGCATCTCATTTGGTATCCGTTGGTCTTCTGGTTGCTGCAGACCGCAACGACCGTGGTGGCTTACCCGATGGTGGCTATGAGACGGCGTGGGCTAAGGGCCACCTGGGTCAGTCCTGACCGCGGTCGCACCTGACGCATCAGGCAGGCCGACGACATATCGTCTGGATGACTTCTTTCGGTACGACGACGCCGTAGACTCTAAAAAATACGTTGTTCAGTTGACGATCGCGCCACGTAGCGTACTTGTCGTTGAAGCCCCAGTGGCCGGAAATGTCTTTGGAAATCGACTCCTCAAGGATTGACAAGGACAGATCGACTCCCGCCAGATAGAGTGATACGCCAAAGCTTTCCTTCGCGCGCCGAATCTCATCGTGACGCAGCGACTCCCGGCGTGTTCGGTCGATGACGGCATATACGATGCTGGCGGTTACGATCGCTACCGCTGCAGAGATGGCGTTATTTCCTTGGTACGCCGCGATGATCAAAAGCACGGCACCCGCGAGAAGGGCCAGTGCAATCAGTAAGGGCTGCGTCTTCTGGATTTCCGCCAACCGTGCCGAGGCGTCTCGCCATTCACCGTAGAGTTGGCAATACGCATGCGAGAAGTACTCGAGTTGATCACTCTGGCGACGACATTCGCTGAGTTTTGTGTCTGACTCAAAATAATCGACTTGTTGTTCGCCATCACTCATGAAGTGGTCTGCTCAAGCGAGTGCATTGGCGCGTTGGTTGGCCGAGCGAAGGCGCAGGGTTTGCATTATGGCGATGTTTCGGTAGACCACTACGGCGACCTCAGCCGAGCCTTCGAGTTTCATGCGATTTAGACCGAGAGCAACGCTATCGACGCTTGCGCGCACGCGCGCTGAACGGGGCAGGCCGTCTACCACAGCCATTTCGCCAAAGGTTTCCCCTGGGCGCAGTGTCGCTAAAGTGTGCCACGAGCCGCCGTTAGCCTTCTCGACCACCGCCGAGCCAACGATCAGCACATAGAGTTTGTCGCCCGCTTCACCTTCGTCGAAAAAAAGCCCATTGGCGGGCACATCGAAGCGCGTGACTGCACTTAACAGCCAAATCAACTGCATCCGTGTAAGGCCAGAAAACAGACTGACCTCGCCGAGGACGCGGATGACTGCATCGTCGAGAACTATGGGGGCGGGTGGCAAGGGTGTTGGCTCTTGGTTACGGAAGCGTCTGTGCGGAGGGGGCCGAAGGCGTCACGCTCTGGAAACGCGCTTGGCTTTCTCCGTATCTTGCGGCGCACGCAGGGGCGCAAATCCGGTTTCGCCGACTTCGAAGATTTCCAGCGGGTTCTTTACGCCTTTGACTTCGTATAACCCGTACGCCTTCCACGTGAGATGGCCGATGCCCGAGATTTCCATGCCCTCAAGCATCTGCTGGGCATTCTCGAAGGCGAACTTCGACAACAAGACTTGATTGCCCTGTGCGAGAGACATGATTCGGGCCGCCGTATCCACCTGGATGCCATTGAAATCGATCTCCTTGCCGGCGACCTTGTGGGTATCGGCCACAACTTCGCCGACGTGGATGCCGATGCGATTTTGTATGGGTACTTGCTCGGCCTCCGCAAGGCGACGGGTCAGATCCTGCCACTTGAGGGCGAACATAACCGCCTCCGAGGGAGTCGCGAAGACGATGAAGAACGAATCGCCCGCCGTTGAGACCTCTTGCCCGGTCGCGGTGCTGGCTAGAAGCTTTCGAACTTCCTCGTGATGCCGACGGATCAGTGCCATCGACTCGGCGTCGCCGTACTGTTGCTTCAATTGCGTGGAGCCGACGAGATCGGAAAACAGCATGGTCTTGAGGCAATTCGCGGGGGCCGTATGCGCGGCTCGGGTAGCGGTCGAGGCGGGGGGGTGGGCGCCCGCGGCGGCAGCGGCAGCGGGGGCCGCGGCAGCGGC
>JGI25922J50271_10000244_pt1 | contig 16569 bp, 17 predicted proteins | sample LauGreSu1BDMLBDD_2_FD_50271 | JGI IMG/M metagenome (IMG submission 50271) | reverse complement strand
CGCGATCAGTAGCGTTTTAATTGTTTTCATCTCATCCCTCCTGCATCGTTTTCAGGTATTCGTCTTCGAGTTCGCGATGACCTATGTCCCGCGCATTGAACTCTCTGCGCAACTGCCCATCGCGCATGATACCGATACGAGTACCGGTTTCGCGCGCACGGAATAGATCATGAGTCGCCATCAGGATGGCGGCACCGCGCTCAGCCATCGCGGCAATCTGCTCGGAAAATTCATTGCTGGCCTTGGGGTCGAGGCCCGAGGTGGGCTCGTCTAGCAGCAGCGCTGCAGCATCGCGCGCAATCGCGATGGCAATACCCACTTTCTGTCGCATGCCTTTCGAGTAGGTACCGAGCGGTCGCTCGTGGGCACTCGTCGACAAGCCGGCTTGTGCCAGAAACCCGCGAAGCGCTTCGGTGGCATGTCGCTGCCCGGATAAACGAGCGAAATAGTCCAGGTTTTCGAGACCCGTCAACGCTCCGTATAACGTCACGGTCTCCGGGATGTAGGCAATACGTCGACGCGCTGCAATCGGATCGTTGACGACGTCGATCTGATCGACGCGCGCCGTCCCCGCAGTAGGCGCGACGAACCCGAGAAAGATATTCAGTGTCGTGGTCTTGCCCGCACCATTGGCGCCCAATAANCAATAGATCTCGCCGGGATCGACACGCAGGTCCAAGTGACGAAGCGCCTGGACCTCACCGTAGGATTTGCTTAATCCGCTGGCTTCGAGCATGTCATCTCTCCTGCGGAGCGTGCCGATCTCGCCCCGTCACGGCCAACNCAGCGAGCCGCCGCGTGCAGACTGCCAACAATGCCGATACCAGCACCAGCAGTGCAACCATGGGCATCAAGGCGGCAACCAACGCCTCACCGCCGCCGAGACGTGGCGAAACGAAGAGCGGTAGGCGGGCGAAGTCTTCTTTCTCCAAAGCGATGCCACGCTCGATTCGCGTGACGAAAAAATCCTTCCAGCGTCCGTGGAATTCGGTCGTGGCGGCCCGAAATTCGGCGTGAACCCGACCGTCCGTCCCCGACAGTCCCGTCAGCGTCTGAAACGTCAACGTGCCGGGAGAGAGATACTTGAGCAGTCCGACAATTCGTCGTTGATCGTTGGCGGTGTCGGCAAATCGCTCGAGCAGCGGCGCCACGACCTGCTCGATTCCCGCCTCCGACCGTGCNACGGTCTGATAGTAAGCTTGGCGATCNATCTCGCCCTTGATGTCGGGATGATCAAAAAACCACTGCTCCCGTTCGCTCGCGATCTGCTTATCAGCTTGCTCGGTCGCCTCACGCAATGCAGCCGTCAGCTCGACTCGCGACGGTGGCGGCACGATGCTGCTTGCACCGACATTGGTCAAGGCCGGTGTCAGCACGACGAGCAGAAGCCATGCGCCGGCACACTGCATCGCAGCGGATTCCGTAGTGCTCGAGCGCAGACTGATCCACAGCGCCAACGCCGCCCAAAACAGCAGATACACGGTGGCGACCAGCAACCACCCCGTGATAACCCAGGCCGTGGTCGCCGTCCACGAGGTCTCCGCGACGGCCGCCGCCAGCACGATCGACATCCAGCAGGAAACGCTCAGCACAAGCACGCGCGCACACCATTTGTGCCAGACGAAGCGTGCGGGACTTGCACCAGCCACGGCAGCAAGTGCCAAAACACCACGCTCCCGCTCACCCACCACCACATCGAACAACACGCCAATCACCAGAAGCGGCAGCACCCAGATCAAGAGGAAGGCGACATCGAAACTGCCGACCGTGAAGCGCAGTGCATTGTCGGGATCGGTGCGCGTCAGAAAGTGGTAGGCCCCGCGCGCCGTGACGAAGTAGGTATCGGCCAGCAGATCGCCCTGGCCGATCGCCAATGCCTCGAGCGCCGTCTGCGCCTTCACGACCGGTACCGACAGAACACTGAACGCAACGGCGCCAGCCGAGCGCGCCGTATCGCTGCCGGCGGCAGCCTGATTCGCGAGCGACTCGACGAGCTGACGGTACTCCTGAAGCGCAGCCTCTGCAGTGATCCGACGGTCCTCGATCGCGGCGCGGCCCGCAAAGCCCGCGGCCAAGACGGTCACCATGAATCCGACTAAAACCGCAATCACAACGCCCTCGCGGCGAAGCAGATTGAACTCGGCGGCAAGCAGATCCCAGCTGCGCATCAGAGGGACCGCCCCAGACGGCGACACGCTCCCCATAACAGCGCAGCAAGCAGCAGGGTCCAGATCACGAGCACCATCAGCGGCGCACCGCAACGCGCGAAGCTTCGCGACAAGGACTCGGGTTCGAACCGATACTCACCCGCGGCCTGCCACAGCGCCGCGCTCGAACGATATCCGGCCTCTCCCGTACGGGAGTTGAGCGTGAGATCGCGATTGAGGGTTGTCATCAAGCGCCTGCGAAAGACTTCAGCACCGTCTGCAAACTGACGCTGATGCCCGATGCTGGTTCCTGCGATCTCCTGCGAGACGAGCATCAAGGCCATACGCGGCGACAGCAAGCTGGCTGACTCGAATACGTCTACTTGCCGATCGATGGCTTCGTTGAGCGCAGCGAAATTGCGATCGTAAACAGCATCAGAGATCTCGTCTTGAATACCAAAAATAATGCCCTGGATATTGATCGGTAAGGCCGCATCCGAATCCACCTTGTACAGCTGATACAGCTGCTGTCGGCGCTTCTCGATCCGTTCTGCCGGTGTTTCGCCATCGATGCCTGCGGCAAGTCCTTCGTCAATCGCACGCAGCACTGCGTCCGCGGACGGCGTCGGTGACAACAACCGCCCAAGATCTGCAGCCACACGGGGCACGACGAAGTTGCCCGCGGCCCAGATCACGAGCAAGGTCAGCAGGGCTCCACGCGCCGTTTTTGCGACGGCCGACACCCACAGCGACAGACCCAGCATCAGCGCCACAAACCACAGGTACACCGCGCCGAGCACTGCCGCGTGAGCAAGCCATGCAGTCCCCGAGGCGATCACGAGCAAAACAATGCCGACGATCAGCAGCGGTGCGAGCAGGTACAACACTGCCCCGCCCAAGCCGATAAATTTACCTATCAGCAATTGCGCGCCGGTGACTCCGGTAGACATGACCTGCCGCAACGTACCGCTCTCTCGTTCACCGGCTAATGTGGGATAGGCCAACAGCACGATGCCGAGTGGCAGCAATACTTGCAGGATGAACGCCAGCGACAACTCGCCAAACTGAAGCAAAGGCGGCAGGTCGTCAGCCGGCCGACCCGTCGCAAAATTGCGTCGATGGGCCTCTAGCCAGATCGATACGCCTTCGAACGCCTGCACGCCAGGATCGAAAAACGCGAGCGGTAACGCGGCTCGGAAGGCGTACTGTCCATAGTGCGCAGCAGAATGCGGATTCTTGTCGCCCTGCTCCATCCACTGCGCTGCGACCTCGTGCTGCGCCCTTATTCGCTCCTCAGACAGCGCGTTGTATCGCTGCGCCGCAAGTAGTAGTGCGGCAAGCGCCAGCAATACGAATACAGCCGCTACGAGTCGCATGCGCCCATCGCGCAACGTCTGGCGAAACTCCTTGCGGGCGATGTCGCGAATCAAGCGTCGACTCGCTCGAAGATCTCGACCAGAAAGCCGTTGGGCGCCATCACGGTGGCGGCGATCACTCGACCGAATCTTGGGTCCTCGTGACGCAGCGGCTCCGCATGAATCTGCGCCCCGTGCAGCCTCGCCCGCTTCGTCACAACATCGACCGAGCGCACCGGGAAACTCCAACCGGCGAGACCTCGATTGGGAGGTCGTGGCGGCACGCNGGAGGTCGGCTGGCGATCCGCAGGCGCGTACTCGACTAACCCCAAGTTTCCGGTCCGCGCACCTAGCGCATGCAACGTGACGTAGCGGAATCGTGGCGAGAAGTTGCTCCACTCGCGACTCGTCCGTCGCTCGTAGTCGAGTACTTGTGTAAAGAAGTGTTCCATTTCTGGCACATTCTCGACGATCAGACTTGAGTAGGCAGGGCCGCCCACGCCCGAGTCAGGATCGACGCTGCCGTTTTGCGGTAACCCGCCGCCGCGCGACAACGCAACAAGCCGAGTGTTATCTACGACTTCGTAGCTCGCCTCGTTGATCGGGTACGGGCGACCGTCTCGCAACTGCAACTCGTAGCGATTGATCGCGGGTAGAGTGCGGCGAAAGCCGAGCTCGATCATCCGCTCGTCAACCTGCTCGATCGCCTTCATCGGAAACCCGAGCGCGTAGGGCCCGGTCTCCTCACGCGCGTAGGTATTGCGAATTCGTGGCGTATCGCGATCTGGAATGATCACCAACACCTTGATGGCGTCGGGCACGCGAACGCGCTCCATCACGCACAGTTGGTAGCCGAGATCAGCGGGTAAGCCCCACATCGCGCGTTGCATCTCGACTGCGCGCGCATCCGAAACGAACGGCCCGCGTACGGTCAACCCAAGCCCATCGGCATAAGCCCGCTGCAGCGTGGCCAGATCTCGCGTCACCACAATGGCCCCGGCCAGCGGACCGGTAAGCGCTCCGGATCCATCGGCAATAGGGTCCATGGGGTCGTTGGGTAACAACATGATTTTTCCCCCGTCAGCAGGATCGATGATCGCGGATTATGATGGCGGTCAACTTAGGCTGATCGGGGANATCCGCGTGGCGGACATTTTNAGAGGTTGTCGTAAGGGCCTGCTGTGTCTGACNCTTTTCTTTGGGCTTGCGACGATCACCNCCGCAGCGCCCCCAACGCCCGAAAAGGGCGGCAGTGAGCGCGTTCTCGTACTCGGCGGTACCGGCCANCTCGGCCGCGCGATACTGTCAGAGCTCTCCGCCACCAATGCCCAGGTGAGCGTACTCGCACGCGCGAATTCCGACCGCACCAGCGTCGAGGCACTCTGGCCCGATCGGTCTCGGCTGCAGTGGCTGACGGGCGATCTGCTGAACGCCGAGGAAATCGATCGCGCACTGGCGGGGCACCGGTTCGACGTGGTCATCAACGCAGTACGGGTCGAGGATGGCGATATCCATTTTTATGAAAAGATCATGCCGCCACTGCTGCGTAACGCCCAACGGGCGGGCGTGCGACAGTTCATTCATCACGGTGCGGTAGGGGCTGGGCGCAACGTCGAGAAATTCCAAAATCTCGGCTGGGAGCGTGTGCCGGGAATCTTCGATCGCTTGAAGGATCAGGGCATCGGCGAAGATTTACTGCGCGGCAGCGGCGTGCCCTACACCATCATTCGCAATGCTCGCCTCTATCCGCCTGAGTCGCCAGCAACAGGGAAAGCGGCTCTGACTGAGGACGACTCGATCATCACGCCCATGACCCGCGCCGATCTGGCAAAACTCACCCTGTCCTGCGTTGCGAATGCGGCCTGCCTGAGCAAGACCTTTCACGTGCAGGATGCATCGCTGCCTTGGCCGATGCGCAGACCCTAGGCTTGGCCAACGCGGCCGCCACTGCACCTTTGCGCGGAAAGGTGCTATTAATCAGCCATAACCGTACCTGCCAGGGAGGCATCGACGATGGCTGCAATCAACGTCAATGGCAAGGCTCTCGAGACGGATGCCGCGCCCGACACGCCGCTGCTCTGGGTCCTGCGTGACCATCTCGGACTGACCGGCACGAAATTCGGTTGCGGAGCGGCGCTCTGCGGCGCCTGTACGGTGCATATCGACGGCGAACCCGCCCGCTCCTGCCAGGTTGCACTCGCCGATGTGGGCACACGACGAATTACGACCATAGAAGGGTTGTCGGCCGATCGCTCGCACGCAGTGCAGAAAGCCTGGCTCGAACTCGATGTGCCACAGTGCGGCTACTGNCAGTCAGGGCAACTGATGTCAGCCGCCGCTCTGCTCGCACAAAACCCCTCGCCCACCGACGCCGATATCGATACCGCGATGGCCGGCAACATCTGTCGCTGCGGCACCTACAACCGCATCCGCAAGGCCGTGCATCGCGCCGCGGAACTGCTCAAGAAGGAGAACGCGTGATGAACGCTGAAGTCAATTCGCTCACCCACAACACGCGTCGCGACTTTCTGAAACTCGGAGTGCTGGCCGGCGGCGGCCTCGTGCTCGGCATCGGACTCAGTGGCTGCAGCAAACCTGCGGCGATCGGTGCTGGCGGACAGCCCGTCGCCTGGCTGCGCATCGCGGGTGACAACACCATCACGGTGCTTGTCGATAAATCCGAGATGGGTCAGGGCGTGTACACCGCGCTCACGCAATTGCTCGCCGAGGAACTCGGAGTGGCTCTCGAGGCGATCCGCGTCGAGGCGGCACCCGTCGGCGCCGTGTACACCAACAACCTGCTCGGCGCACAGATCACCGGCGGCAGCACCAGCGTGCGTGACGGCTGGGAGAAGCTGCGCAAGGCGGGCGCGCAGGCCCGCAGCATGCTCGTGCAGGCGGCAGCCGCGCAGTGGGGCGTAGGAGCAGACACGCTCAAGGTCGACTCGGGTGCGGTGGTCAACGGTCGCAAGCGCCTGACCTTCGGCGAGCTTGCCGAAGCGGCAGCCAAGCTGCCGGTGCCGACCGAGGTCACGCTGAAGTCCGCCAAAGAATTCACGCTGGTCGGCAAGCCCGCCAAACGCGTCGATACAGCGAGCAAACTCGACGGTACTGCCATCTACGGCATCGACGTGAAGCTCCCGGGCATGCTGCACGGCGCCTTTGCGCAGTGCCCGACCCTCGGCGGCACACTCGCGGGCTTCGATGCGGTGCAAGCGAAGACCATGCCCGGCGTGAAGGATGTCGTCGGCACGGATAACGGGGTCGTGGTGATCGCCGATCACTACTGGCAGGCCTATAAGGCGCTCGGCGCCGTGAAGATCAAGTGGGATGCCGGGGCCAATGCTTCTCTCGACAACGACGCTATCCGCGCACGGCTGCGCAAAGCGGCGACCCGCAACGGCCGCTCCGTCCGCAACGATGGCAACGCCGCCGCCGCGCTGAAGGGGGCGGCTAAAGTCGTTCGTGCCACATACGAACTGCCGATGTTGGCGCACGCCACACTCGAGCCGCAGTGCTGCACCGCCGATGTGCGCGCCGACTCGGCTGACGTCTACGCACCGACGCAGACCCAGACGATCGCGCAAGCCACGGCCGCAGCCGTCGCAGGTCTGAAGCCGGAGCAGGTCAAAATCCACACCACGCTGCTCGGTGGCGGTTTCGGCCGGCGGCTCGAGGTCGATTTCATTGGTGCAGCCATGGTTGCCTCCAAGGCGGTCGGCAAGCCCGTGAAGGTGATCTGGAGTCGCGAGCAGGATATGACCCACGACACCTACCGCCCGCCGGCTTTCGATACGGTCGCAGGCGGCCTCGATGCCTCAGGCAAGCTCGTCGCATGGAAGCTTGATTTGACGGGGCCCTCGATCACGGCACGCATGTTTCCACCGGTGGTAGAAACTGCCATCGATCCGTTCGCCATCGAGGCGGCGTCCAACTATCCCTACGATGTTCCGCACATCGCGGTGAACTACAACCGCGAGGAAATCGGCATCGATGTCGGTTACTGGCGCTCGGTGAGCCACGCGCTNAACTGCTTCGTCGCCGAGAGTTTCATGGACGAGCTCGCGAGCGCAGCGGGCAAGGATCCTTACGCGTTTCGCGCTGCGATGCTCGACAAGCAACCGCGCTTCAAGCGAGTGCTTGACGAAGCAGCGAGCCGCGCCGGCTGGGGCAAGGCGCCTGCAGGCCACTATCAGGGCATCGCGCTTATGGAAGGCTACGGTACCTACATGGCGCAAGTCGCCGAAGTGTCCATGAAGGACGGCACGCTCACCATCCACCGCATCACTTGCGCGGTCGACTGCGGCCAGATGGTGAATCCCAACATCGTCGATCAGCAGATCGAGGGCAGCATCCTCTTCGGCTTAACCGCAGCGCTCTGGGGCGACATCACACTCGTGCGCGGCGAAGTACAGCAACGCAACTTCGACAGCTATCGCATGCTGCGTCTGCCCGAAGTCCCCCGCATCGATGTGCACCTGCTCGAGAGCAGCGAGGCGCCGGGCGGTGTCGGCGAGCCTGGCACGGCAGTGGTCGGCCCGGCGTTGGCTAACGCGATCTTTGCAGCGACCAGAAAGCGCCTGCGTTCACTGCCGATCGCCAAGCAGGGCATCATCACGGTTTAAGCGGGCCACGCACGCGCTTTACTCGGAGATGCATCATGACGGACCCGACGGCGAGTTGTGTTCTGGCCGCAGGTGAAGCGCTAGCGAATGTCCCGGCGGCGAGAGCCACCTCTCTCACGCGTTTCGCCCCCAGCGGCGCACGGCGAACCGTTGCATCGCCGGTCGCACACGCAGAAAGCCGCGATACATCAACTCGAGTAGCGCCGTCATGCCAGGCAATGCGCCGAGCCGCGCCAGCCATCGCCAATAAGGCAACCGCGCCCAAAGCGCCAGAAACGCGCGTGCACCGCTCTCGATACGCCCATCGGCATGTCGTACGTGAAATCTCGCTAACCACGCTTCGCGCGTTTGACCCGCAGGAACGGGCCGCGCAGGATCACTGACGTCGACAAACTCCACAGGTTGCTCTGCGGGCAGATCCCGATAGAGCGCGATCTCCCGTTGACACAGTGGACAGGCGCCGTCATAAAACACGGTGAGTGAGGCACAGCGTTCAGGCGTCATCGGCTCATTCATTTGACTAGGATCGCATATGGAAAACATTGACCACCAGCGTCGTTTGGCGCTCGCCACCACGGCAGCCGCTCTCGGCAGCACGGTCGCACTCGGCAGCGTCGCCACGCTCAGCAGCGGCAGCGCAGTGGACAGCGCCACCGCGACAGGTTCATCGACCTCCGCGGCCCGCGCATCGACGATGCGCGCTTATCAGATCGGCACCCAGCAAGGCATCGGTTCGCTCTCGCTCATCGAGCGCACGGCGCCTACGCCCGGCGCAGGCGAAGTCGTGGTGGAGATGCGCGCCGCAGCACTCAACCATCGCGATCTCGATATCCTCTCGGGTCGCTACGGAGGCCGCAAACCCGCCGAGCGTGTCCCGGTGGGGGACGGCGCGGGCGTGATCGTCGACATCGGCCCGGGGGTCACCGCCGTGCAACGTGGCGAACGGGTGACTGCGCCGCATTTCACGCTGTGGACCGATGGCGACTATGACCCCGCCATCTTCGCAGCCGATGCTGGCAACACGCGTGACGGGTGGCTCGCCGAACGGCTCGTCTTGCCGGCGAGCTCGCTGGTGCGAATCCCCGAGAGTCTATCTTTCGAGTCGGCGGCAGCGCTGGGTGCGGCGGGCATTACGGCGTGGGCCGTGCTCGAGACGCTGGGGCGCATCAAGGCGGGTGACACCGTGCTCACACTCGGCACCGGCGGTGTCGCAATNCTCACATTGCAGATTGCCAAGATGTGCGGTGCGCGTGTGGCGATCACCTCCTCGAGCGACGACAAACTTGCGCTCTGCCGAAAGCTTGGCGCCGACATCACCGTCAACTACCGCAAGCAGCCCGCCTGGCACGAGGCGGTTCGGGCCGCCAACGGCGGCCGCGGCGTCGATATCGTCGTTGAGACGGTCGGAGCCTCGAGCCTCTCGCAATCTTTGGCGGCCTGCGCGCCGAACGCCCGAGTCGGCCTGCTTGGCGCACTCGGCGGCCCTGCCCCGGCGCCGCCGAATCTGGGACCGTTGATTCTCAACAACGTGATACTGAAGGGCATCACGTCCGGCAGCCGCCGAAACCTCGAGGATCTACTGCGCGCGAGCGTCGCGAACGGGCTCACGCCGCACATCGATCGCGTTTTTTCGTTCGATGAGTCGGCGCAAGCCCTGTCCTATCTCGCCACCGGCGGCCACGTCGGCAAAATCGTCATCCGCCGAAACTAAGCCCGCGCACCGGCACGCAGGGTTGCGTGCCGCGCGGTTGATCGCCTTAGCGTGCGGCCTTCACGAAGCGCAGCGTCATGCGGTCGGACTCGCCAATCGCGTCGTACTTGCTGCGATCGAAATTCGGATCCGGCGCCTTGCCCGAACCATAGGGCACGGTGATGCGCGTCGGCGGCAGCGTCCAGACACCGAAGGGGTGATCCTTCGTATCTTTGGCGTTGGCGTTGATCTCGGAGCGGGCTGCGAGTTTCAGGCCCACCTTGTTGGCAGCCTCAATGACATAGGCTTCGGTCACATAGCCACTCGCTGCCTTCGGATCTTGCGGGCCAGGATTGCCACGATGCTGCTCGATCGCCAGCACACCGCCAGGCTTGAGCGAACGAGCGAGCTCGGCGAAGTTGCGATCCGTCAGACCCTCGNCCCGCATCCAACCATGGATCGCTCGGGAGACGAGAATGAAGTCGTAGCTGCCCTCGGCGAGCGGCGCTGCGGTCGCACCCCAATTGACGAGATCCACCTTGCCGTAGATTTTCTCGTCGGCGTAGCGGGCCGCAAAATCCGCTCGCGACTTGCGCGCGGCCTCGGAGAGCGCCGGATTGCCAAGGTCTGCTGCGGTCGCTGCATAGCGTCCGTTGGTGCGCGCGGCATAGGGCGCGAGGATGCGAGTCCACCAGCCACCACCGGGCTGGACCTCAAGAATGCTGGCACCCGGCTTCAAACCCCAGAACTGCAGGTTCTCGATGGGCTTGCGCGCCGCGTCGCGCCCCTTGTCGTCCGCGGAGCGCCACTCGCCCGCGACGACCTCGTTCAACCCTTTGTCGGTGGATGCAGCGAATGCCGCACCCGCAGGCGCGAGCGCCAAACACACCGACGCCAAAAACAACGATCTCAGTCCTTGAATACTCATTGATGCCCCTCTTTGGATAAGCCCGATACCGAAAAGCGGATACCCGTCGGCCCGACTATTTTGCAGTCAACGGGAAGAAAGACGCGACTATTTTGCAGCTGGTTGGAATTTACTCGGGATTCGACCGCCGATGGGCCACCACGGCATAGGCGCCCAAGGTCACCGCAATCGACAGGGCACCCGTCCAGAACTGCGATTGCAGCGCCGGGGTCAGGGCCATCGCCAGCAGCACCGCCGCGATGGCGGCCATCGTGAAGTAGCTCAACCACGGGAACCACCACATCGGCATGGCGAGCGGTAGGTTGGCGGCAATCGCCTGACGGCGCAGTCGCACATGCGAGATCACCATCGTCAGGTAAATCACGAGGATCAGTGCGCCCGAGGCGTTGACCAGAAACGCGAACAGACCGTCGGGCGAGTAGTACTGCGCAACCACGCCGAGCAGACCCGCGACGCTGCCGAGCATTACAGAGCGCGAGGGCACCCGCCGCGGGTTGAGCTTGACGAGCCAACGCGGCGCATCACCCTTCTCGGCCAATACGAACAGCACCCGCGAGCAGATGTAATAGCAGGAGTTCAGACACGACAGCACGGCGGTCAGAATCACCACACTCATGATGGTGCTCGCATACGGGATCTGCATGGCATCGAGTGCGGCGGTGAAGGGCGACTGGCCGGGCACGACGCTGTTCCAGGGCACCACGGCGACGATCATGATCAAGGAGCCGACGTAAAACAGCATGATGCGGCCGATGATCGAGGAGGTCATGCGGGCGACCGATTTGGCAGGCTCGGAGGACTCGGCTGCGGCGATGGTTACCACCTCCGTACCCATCATCGAGAAGATCACGGTAGTGACGGTGGCGATGATGACGAGCGTGCCGTTCGGTGCAAATCCACCATGGGCCGTGAGATTGGCAAGGCCTGGTGAGGACTCACCATACAGCCCCGCCACGTACGCCGCCGATACCAGAATGAAGGCGATGATGGCGCTCACTTTGATGGAGGAGAACCAGAACTCGAACTCACCGAAGGATCGGGCAGAGGTCAGATTGACGGCCGTCATCGCCGCCATCAGCACGAGGCCCGATTGCCAAGTCGGCACAGTCAGACCGAGCTCGGCAAGGATGTTCGCCGCGGCGATGACTTCGATGGGAATCACCACCACCCAGAAGAACCAGTACAGCCAGCCGACCGAAAAGCCTGCCCAATTACCAAGCCCCAACCGCGCGAACTCGGTGAAGGAGCGCACCTCGGGGTGACTCACCGCCATCTCGCCGAGCATGCGCATCACCATCAACAGCAAGATGCCTGTCAGAAGGTAGGTCAGGACGACGGCGGGGCCAGTGACGGCGATGGCCGCACTACTGCTGACGAAGAGACCAGCACCGATGATGCCGCCGATGGTAATCATGAACATATGCCGCGGCCGCAGGGTGCGGTTCAGGGCAGTATCCGAAGTATTGGTGGCTGCGGGACTAGACACGGTCACGACTCCTGCGGGCTTCGTTCGAGAATCACCGAGTGGAATTCTAAATGCAATTAGGGATGGCGTCGGTACATGGATTAGACGAGGACACGGCGATCTGCTGCGGTGCGCGAGGGCGGCTACTTGGGTAGCGGCTTGTAGCCGAGGATCGAGCACATCAGACCATCGGGGTCATAGAAAATCATCTCGGTATACACACCCGCTTTCATGTACGCGTCATCCGTGGGTTTGGTGTAGGGGGTGGGTGGCGTCAGGAATTGAAAGCCATGCTTGACGAGATCGGCGTGGATCTCATCGCCACGCTCCGATGCGAACACAAATGACCCCTGACCCCAATGCAACTGACCCTGAGCCGGAGGGATTGCTACGGGCAACTTGGGCTCGATGATGTGAAACAAACCGATCAGACCAGCGTCCACGGCCTCATCCGCGGACAGGAACACGATACGCATGGTGCAACTGGGCAGATTTAGCAGCTTGCCGATAAAGGGCCCTTGCACCTGTTTCTCTTCGATGACTGTCATCCCGAGGATATCGCGATACAGAGCCAGCGACTTGTCGAGATCACGACAGAAGATGGAGACCCGTTTGACGGGCGAGACTCGAGAACCGGACATGGGGCGACTCCTCGTAAAGCGTGACCTACCGCAGGATAATGAACCTACCCATGAGTCAGCCAGACTTCTTAAAAATGCACAGCACTCCAGCCACCGGATCTATGGCGCGAACGGTTCGTCGCAGATTCGTCCTTGTCGACGGTCGTCATGTCCACTATCGAGTGTGCGGCTCGGGGCCTGCGGTCGTGATGTTGCACGACAGCCCCCGCTCATCGCTGCTGCATGCACGATCACTGCAGCAATTCAGCGACGAGTTCACAGTGTTCGCGCTCGACACACCGGGTTACGGTCACTCCGATCCGTTGCCCTCGACGCCTCGGCCCGAAATCACTGACTTTGCCGACGCACTCGCGGCAACGCTGCGCGCGCTCGGCTTGAGTGGTGCCACCGTATACGCGTTCCACACGAGCTCGAAAATCGCCGCGGCCTGTGCCGTGCGTCATCCGGATGTGATCGGTCATTTGCTGCTTGATGGCATCTCGATACCGGCGCAGCCCTCGCCCGACGCGTTCATTGAGCGCTACATGAGCCCCTTCGTGCCTGATACGACGGGCGCCTACATCGCAACGCAATGGACGAAGATCCGCGACCTGCATCGCTACTTCCCCTGGTTCGATATCCGCCCAGGTGCGCGCATGCCCACCGATGAGCCCTCCGCTGAGGCGCTGCACGACTACGCGATCGATCTCTTCTCGGCCGGTCCGAATTACTCAACCGCCTACTCCGCCGCCATGCGCTACGCGGCCAGACCCGCTGTGGCCGCACTCACGACGCCGACCACGGTGATGGCGCGAGCGGATGACGTGTTGTTTTCATTTCTCGATGCCGTTGAACAGATCCTCCCGGCCTGCGGCAGGGTGCAACGACTACCCGCCGACGATACGGCGTGGCAGGCAGCCCTGCGGGTGGCCTTTACCCGATCCAAGGCATCTGCGCCGGCCCGTGCAGTCAGTGCAGCGGCAGCGCCGACATCCGACCCGCGTGTCGGGCTCACGCGGCGCTATCAGCAACTCGGCACACGCCAACTGCACGTGCGCGAGGGCGGCACGGGACGAGCGCTCGTGGTGCTGCACGCGCCGCCGGGATCGTCGGCCGATCTCACGAGCCTCGCCGATACACGACTCGCTACACACCACCTCTGGATGCCCGACCTGCCGGGCTGCGGGCTTTCCGATGCGCTGCCGACCGAGGCCGATCCAAAGATATGGGCGGCACACCTGCTCGCAGGCATCGATGCTGCAGGTGTCGGCGAGTTCGACCTCCATGCCGTTGGGCTCGCCTCCCCGCTCGCGCTGCAACTCGCACAACTCGCCGGCGCACGCGTCGGTCGGCTGACACTCGATGGCGGGCTGATCTTCGATGCGGCGCACCGGGCCGAGATCGCGGCGGGGTATGCCCCGGCGCTGCACCCCGATCGCGATGGCACGCAGTTGTGGCGGCTCTTTCACCGACTGCGCGACGAAGCGCTGCAATGGCCGTGGTTCGATGGGCGCGGTCACGCCCGGCGCGGCGGCGAGGGACTGAACGCCGAGGCGCTCTACCGCCGTTTCGTAGCCGCGCTGACGCAGCTTCCACACTACGGCGATGCCGCGCGTATCGCCCTGCAGATCGACCCGGCCTCGCTGCTCGCGACGCTCTCGCAACCGGTCGACTTCGTCAGCCAGGCCGGTGACCCGTTTTACGCCGAGGGTGCGGCCCCACCACCCGCAAGTCGCCAGTAAAAATCACTTAATTTCTAATCAATCACCACCGAAAATCGATTGTCTCAATAGTGGAATTGGTGAGAGGGTGGCACGCCGTAGGAGAATTGTTGTCGGTACATTGTCCGGACGTTATTATGAACAACATCGCAGTCAAGGCATCGCTCATGCCCTCGTCCACATTGCCTAAGTCCAAGCGCATCGACGTTCGCGCCAGTGCATCGGTAAAAAAGCTGCTCCAGCAGGCGGCGAAAGCCACACAGAAGAATGTCAGCGAATTTTTGCTGGATGCGGGAGTTCAAGCTGCGAACCATGCGCTAGCCGACCGCTTTCGATTCGAGTTGCCGGCTGACCGGTGGCGGGAGTTTCAAGCGGCCCTAGATCGGCCGGTTCAAGCAAAGCCACGACTCAAAAAGCTGCTCTCTGAGGCCGGGCTCCCGACTCGGTCGTGAGCGTCTATGAACCGATCCGCAAGCTTACCGCTGCGGACTCAGTCCACGCCTTCAGCTGCGGCGAACCGGCTCTGGATCTGTNCCTCCAGCGCTACGCACTCGTCAACCAGCAGGCCAACTCAGCACAAACCTATGTTTGCTGTAAGACGGGGGTTGTTACAGGCTTTTATAGTCTNACGGTGGGCAGCGTCGCGCCCACGTCAACAACGCCTCGGGTGATCAAGGGGCTATCCCGCCATCCAGTCCCGGTCATGATTTTGGCGAGGTTAGCCGTCGACGGCGCGCATCAACACAAGGGCGTTGGCCAGGCCCTGCTGACCTGACCCCCGATTTCAGTACCACAGGAAGGTGAGTAGAGTCCGATTTCCAAGGGGAGATCGGGCATGAAGAAGTCGAGATTCACTGACGAGCAGATCATCGGGTTCCTGAAGCAGGTGGAGGCTGGTGCGGCCGTGAAGGAGCTCGGGCGTAAACACGGGTTCAGCGACGCCTCGTTCTACAAGTGGCGCAGCCGCTTCGGCGGGATGGATGTCGGCGATGCTCGGCGGCTGCGCGAACTTGAAGGCGAGAACGGGAAGTTAAAGAAGCTCCTGGCTGAGGCGATGCTGGACATCGAGTCGCTCAAGGTCATCGCGCGGGGAAAACGGTAAGCCCGCAGGCGCGGCGCGAGGCGGTGCAGGCGATGCGGGCGAAGACCGGGATATCCGAGCGTCGGGCGTGCGGACTAATGGGGCTCTCGCGCACGGTGCTGCGGTACCGGGCGGCCGGTGACCGTGACCAGGGTCGGCTTCGCGAGGCGATCAAGTCGATCGCTGCGCAGCGTCGCCGGTTCGGCTACCGCCGCATCCACGCACTGATCCGTCGCCAAGGCGAAGCGGTCAACCGCAAGCGCGTGCAGCGGATCTACCGAGAGGAAAGATTGCAGGTGGCGCGGCGCAAGCGCCGCCATGGTGTGGCGGTGGAGCGTCGTGCGCTCGAGGTGCCGCTGGCGCCGAACGAGATCTGGTCGATGGATTTTGTCAGTGACAGTCTCGAGTACGGTCGTCGGCTCAAGTGCCTGACGATCGTCGATGACTACACAAAGGAAGCGATCGATATCCCCGTCGACCACGGCATATCGGGTGAGTATGTGACGCGGGTGCTCGATCAGGTCGGGCAGTTCCGCGGCCTGCCGCAAGTGATCCGGACCGATCAAGGTCCTGAGTTCACCGGCAACGCGCTCGACCGATGGGCCTACCGCAACCGCGTGACGCTGCGACTAATCCAAGCAGGCAAGCCGACGCAGAACGCATACGTGGAGAGCTTCAACGGCAAGTTCCGCGACGAGTGCCTGAACGAGCATTGGTTCAGATCGCTCGCCGAAGCACGCGAAATCATCGGGGCATGGCGCGCCGACTACAACCAGCGCCGACCGCACAGCGCGCTCGGCTACCAGACCCCCGCCGAGTTCGCCGCTGCCTGGCGTGCCCGGCATGCCGGGCACGCCAGGCAGGAAGCAATCACTTGAGGTATGTTCAACAACACGGACTTTACGAACTGATCCTTGGTACTAAAAAGGGGGTCAGG
>JGI25922J50271_10000232_pt1 | contig 16793 bp, 19 predicted proteins | sample LauGreSu1BDMLBDD_2_FD_50271 | JGI IMG/M metagenome (IMG submission 50271) | reverse complement strand
TTTGATTCCGACTCCTGGCCCATCGAGGTCCACGTATCGGTGTGAACCGCGTGCGCCCCTTCGACCGCTGTTTCCAGAGTGTCGTACTGGTTGACCGACGCTGCTCCNAGNGNCCTGAANTGATCTACATCTGATTCATTAGCGCTATAGCCAGCCGGGCATCCNATGCGAATATGCATGCCCAACATCGNTGAAGCATGGCANAGAGAGCGAGCAACGTTATTGAAGTCGCCAACATATGCAACCGTCTTTCCGGCCAAAGTACCCAAATGCTGTTGCATCGTAAGCACATCGGCAACCGCCTGCAGCGGATGCGCTGCGTCACTCAACATGTTGACAACCGGGACCAAAGATGAAGCCGACATTCGGTCAAGCACGCGATGGTCGAACACGCGCGCGCAAAGCATGGCGTGGTAGCCAGACATGACTTGAGAAATATCTTCGACCGATTCGCGAACATCTAGGCCGACTTCTTCTCCCCGTGTGTAGACAGGATGACCACCTAGCTGCACAACCGCCATCTCCATGCTGTGGCGAGTGCGATTAGAAGGTTTTTCAAAGATCAGGGCGACACCCTTGCCCTCTAGTGGTCGACCCAACGAAGCAATCGGACGAACAGCCAATTCGAGAATTGCAGCCAGATCGGTTGCATCAAGATCTGTGATCTGAAGGAAATCTCGATTGGTCATGAGGAATAACCTTTCAGCGCACTGGCGATCATTGAAACCGCCTCGTGTATTTCGTCGGTTGTAACCGTGATCGGCGGAGCTAGACGTAAAGCCGAGGCAGTAACTGCATTCGTTACCAATCCCAGCTCGAGTAGCGACAGCTGCACTAGTTTCGCATCGATTCCAGGTGCAAGTTCCACACCCAACAAAAGGCCTAGTCCACGCACAGATGAGACATTGTCTAACTTCGAAACCAGCTGAGTGAGCAATGCACCCTTCTCTGTAGCCAAACGTGGTGCATCGATTCTTTGCATTTCAATGATTGTTGCTTTTGCCGCACTTGTTGCAATAGCAGTTCCACTGAAAGTGCTCCCATGATCGCCTGGCTTAAACACCTCGGCGACAGAACGCTTCGCCCACATAGCGCCTATAGGCATTCCATTGCCCATGGCTTTGGCCATCAAGACAACGTCTGGTGAAATTCCGTAATGCTCGAAACCGAACCATTTGCCGGTCCGCCCAAAGCCAGTCTGCACTTCGTCGAGCATCAGCAACACTCCGCGCTCAGTACACATTTTCTGAGCGGCCTGTAGGTACTCCACGTTGGCTGGAAGCACCCCGCCCTCACCTTGCACAGGCTCGATGAGAACAGCGGCAACAGCGTTGTCTACGGCCACATCAAGTGCATCAATGTCATTGAACGGGACGTGCCGAAACCCTTCCGGCATAGGTTGGAATGGTTCATGTTTTGCTGGTTGTCCAGTTGCTGCAAGAGCGGCAAGCGTTCTGCCATGGAAACTTCCGAGTGCGCTCACCACCGTGTGACGCCCACGCCCACCGAACTTTCGGGCCAACTTAATTGCAGCCTCATTCGCTTCGGCGCCAGAGTTGCAGAAGAAAACCTGCCCGGAACCACCGAGAAGCTGATTAATCAACACTGCAGTTTCTGTTGCGACGGGATTAGCAAAAAAGTTGCTCACATGCATCAAGGTTTGCGCCTGTTTCGAAATCGCATCGGCGATTACCGGATTACTGTGCCCAAGTGACGTGACGGCTATGCCACACAGGAAATCCAAATACCTCTTTCCGTCGGCGTCCCAAAGTTCCGTTCCCTTGCCTCGCACAAACATCACTTGTGGTGGTCCAAAAACGGGAATGTACGGGCAGTGATCTCCCGAAGTAGCAAATGCGTGGCTGCTCACTTTTTACCCTCCTCTTGCTGTGAAGTGATCATGGTTCCAACGCCAGCAACTGTGAACAACTCGATAAGCAGAACGTGAGGAATACGACCATCCAAGATGTGACACCGCTTGACCCCACTTGCAATCGCGCTTACACAACTCTCCATTTTGGGAATCATTCCCCCATCGATCGAACCATTCTTGAGTAAATCTTGAATCTCGACATCTGTTGTTCTTCTGATGATTGATGATGCATCGTTCTTGTCCTTGCGCAGCCCCTCTATGTCAGTCAGATAAATGAGTTTCTCGGCTCCCAAAGCAACAGCAATGGCGGATGCTGCGGTGTCGGCGTTGACGTTGTATGCCTGCCCGTTCGCATCGCTTCCAATCGTCGCAACAACCGGCACAGCATTATCGGCCAACACACTTTTCAATACTGATGGATCGACCGAGGATATGTCTCCTACAAAGCCCAGATCCGGATCGCGTTGCGTCACCCGCAGCAAGCCTGCGTCTTGCCCTGAAATGCCGACAGCGGAAGAACCGTGCACATTGATTGCAGAAACGATCTGCGGGTTAACCGTTCCAAGCAATACCATGCTCGCTATCTCAACTGTCTCGGCATCGGTTACGCGTAAACCATTTCGAAATTCAGGCTTTTTACCAAGCCTCTCCATGAGTGCACTGATCTGGGGCCCACCACCGTGAACGACTACGGGCTTAATGCCAACCGCGTGCATCAGCGCAATGTCTTGCGCAAAGGTTCCGGCCGCATCTGCATCAGAAGCGCCCGCGAGAGCGTTTCCGCCATATTTGACCACGACAGTCTTGCCAGCAAATTGTTGGATATACGGAAGAGCCTCGATTAATAAGGCGCCCACCTTCTCGTGAGTTGAACTCATGGGAATATGCCCACCTTTGATAGACCACTATCTTCGGGCAAACCCAGCGCTGCGTTCGCAGCTTGGACGGCACCGCCGGATGCGCCCTTCGCAAGATTGTCTAATGCCGCAAGAACAACTACGTACCCTGTCCGCTCATCAAATCGAGCAGTCAATTGAGTGACGTTCGTTCCAAACGTTGCTTTGGTTGACGGAATCTGTTGCCCAACGACAACAAAATCTTCTTTCGCATAAGCTCGGGCAAGAACAGCAACCAACGAAGCTGAAGTGGGCGAAGATTCCTTCGCAGGTCTGGCGTAACAGGTAGCGAAAATTCCTCGATTCATTGGGGCAAGGTGCGGCGTAAACAGAATCTGCGCTCCAGTGACTTGTTCGATCTCGGGTGTGTGACGGTGATCCAATAATCCGTAGGCGACAAAGTCTTCATTGACGGTGTTGAACGAATTTGAATTCTTCGCTGCCCTACCGGCGCCGGAGACACCGGAGGCTGCGTCGACAATAACGCCCTCCGCCTGGATAACTCCCGCAGCCACCAACGGAGAGAGCGCGAGGCTTGCAGCGGTTACGTAACAGCCTGGTGTTGCGATGAGCCGCGCCGAATGAAGCTGTTCCCTGTTGATCTCAGGAAGGCCGTATACAGCGTGTTCGATTAAGTCCGGATGCGTATGTTCGAACCCATACCACTTCGGATAAAGAGAAGCATTCTTGAGGCGGTACGCAGCCGACAAATCGACAACCAATTTCACCTTGCTGTACAACTGCGGCACCAATTCCAGTGAAGCTTCGTGTGGGAGCGCCAGGAAGAGTACGTCACATTGCAAAGCCTTCTCAAGGGAAAACTCCTCAAATACAAGATTTGGATAGTTGGCCGACAAAGATGGATACAACGATCTTGCCAATGTTCCTGCTTGGGTATCACCCGTTGCGTAAGTTACGTTGAAATGAGGATGTGCCGCGCATAGGCGCAGCAATTCAACACCCGTGAAACCTGACGCACCAAGAATTCCTACATTTAGCATTGCATAATTATACAGCCCAATGCATAACTATGCAAGCATTGATTACCCGATTAAGACCTCAGGACTGCGCCGTTCTTTTCGGCAGCGGCAATGCATTTCGCCCTTGCTTCGGCCACCTCTGTTTCGGTGAGCGTGCGATCCGACGCCTGCAATCTGATTCGGAAAGCGAGACTCCGCGAGTCTTCGGCAACCCCTTTGCCTCGATAAACGTCGAAGAGCGCGACATCCACCACAATGTTGCCGGCAGCCTGTCGAATGGCCTTCTGAATGGCCGAAGAACTCACCTTCTCGGGTGCAACGAACGCCAGATCGAAATCGCTTGATGGGTACTTACTGACGAATTGGGCTGCAGCCGGTTTAGGCGTTTCGGCGAGCAGAAGCGAAAGGTTTACCTCTACGCACGCGACCCTTCCTACAACGCCGAAATTAGCGAGAACTGTTGGGTCGATTTCGCCGATCGAACCAAGGACCACCTTTCCGCGCCGCAATTGAGCACTTCGAGTTTGGTGATAACCCGCCGGTGGATTGTCTTGCGACAACTGCGCACCAACAGAAAGGCCTGCCGACAATTGACTCCACAGATCAACAGCCGCAGAAGCATCGGCTCCGGCCACCATGATGCAGAGTGATTCGAACTCGTCTGGCAACACCTGTGAGCCTTGAGGGTAAACATGACCTATTTCGAACAGCGAGATGTCACGATTGCGATGAGACTGGTTATAAGAGACCGCCCTAAGCATCCCCGGTATCAAAGATGTTCGAAGCACGCTTTCTTCTGCTACCAAGGGATTTGCTAGCCGAAGCGCATTGTCTTCAGTCAGACCGACTTTTGTTAATTCGCCAGGCGCAAGAAACGGATTCGGCATTGCTTCGCTAGCTCCCAAAGAGACAACGATCTCGCGCACCAGCCTCCGTCGTTGCTGCATCTCGGATAACCGACCGTGAACAGGTGAAGTTGGGACGATCTTGCCCAATTTGTCGTATCCGTAATGTCGTGCGATCTCCTCGATCACATCAATTTCCAAAGTGCAGTCATTACGCCATGAGGGAATGGATATCTCGAAACTTTCACCGCCATTAATTTCGGTTACACCGAAACCGATTGGCACCAACAGATCCACAAAATGTTGAGCGGACAAATCAATGCCCAATATTCTCTTCACGCTCTTTGCACGAAGAACGCATTTTCGATTTTGCGAAGGCAAGGCCTCCGTTCGTTCATCGGTGAAACCTCCATGAACAACCAAATCAGGGCAGGTGATACGAAGAAGTTCGGAGAAACGAGCTACGGCCGCTTCTGCTCCGTACGGGTCTACCCCGCGTTCGAATCGCAGTGATGCCTCTGTACGTAATGCGAGACGAGTAGCAGTTGACCGAATGGCATTGGGTTCGAAGTACGCAATCTCAAGTGCTATCGAATGAGTTGACTCGGTGACCTCCGAATGCAACCCGCCCATAATCCCGGCAAGTCCGACGGCTGTATTTTCCGCATCGGCGATGACCAAATCCGATGCTTCAAGCTTTCTCTCGTTGCCGTCAAGCGTGGTGAACGCTTCGTTGCTGCTTGCCATGCGAACAATGAAGCCAGCGTTCACCGACTGCAAGTCGTATGCATGGTTGGGTTGATTGAGCTCAAGATTCACAAGATTCGAAACGTCGACAACGTTGTTGATGGATCTCATTCCTGCCCGAGAAAGTCTTTGCTCGATCCATGTTGGAGATTTGGTAACGACGATCCCAGACATGGCCACGACGGTAAACCGGCTGCAACGATCCGGCGCCTGGATCTGAACTGGAACAGTCAACTGAGGGCCGAGTTTGCCAATCTCGCTTGATGGCTGCTTACAACTCTTTGCCAAGCCTGCGGCGAGATCTCGAGCCACTCCGAGATAGCCCGTGCAGTCGGGCCGGTTACGCGTTACATCTAGATCGAAAATGACATCTGACTGCACGCCCATCGCTTCGTACACGTCAGTGCCAAGTGGCGTGTTGCTCGGCAAAATCAATAGGCCACTGTCGTCCTGGCTCAGACCGATCTCGGTGCCTGAACACAACATGCCTTCGCTATCGATCCCGAGAATTCCACGTTGAGAAATAACCCTTCCATCGGGCATCGAGGTGCCAAGAGTTGCAAGCGGAACCACATCGCCCTCTGTCATGTTGGTCGCTCCGCACCAAACGTGGCGTTCAACACCGTCTCCAGCATCAACGAACACACGCGTGACCTTTGCAGCGTCGGGATGCTTTTCCAACCGAAGAACTTTCGCCGTGACTACTCCCTTTACGGGCTCACCCACATATTCGACTGATTCGACTGCCAAACCAAGCTCAGTGAGACGTTCCGAAATGACGTTGTCATCAGAACCAAAGTCTGCAAATTCGTTAAGCCAAGAGAGGGAAATCTTCACGAGAACTGCCTCAAAAAGCGAAGGTCATTTGTATACATCTCGCGAATGTCGTCAACGTTGTGACGCTCTTTGGCCATGCGATCTATGCCGAAACCAAAGGCGAAGCCTGTGTATTCCTCGGGGTCGATACCACCCGCAGCAAGAACGTTGGGATGCATCATTCCGCAGCCTCCCAACTCAATCCATGCTCCATTTGCTCGGCGGATATCGAATTCGGCGCTTGGCTCGGTGAATGGGAAAAATGATGGTCGTAACCGACTCGTGAAGTCTGAACCAAAAAAGGCTTTCGTGAACGCTTCGATAATTCCGGCGAGATGAGCGAAAGTGATTCCTTTGTCAATCACCATTCCCTCTATTTGATGAAACACCGGCATGTGTGTTGCATCAGGGGTATCACGTCGAAACACTCTTCCAGGCATCACCGCATAAATCGGTGGTTTCCAATCCTGCATCACGCGGATTTGAACCGGCGACGTGTGCGTTCGGAGCAGCACCGAATTATTTTCCTGCAAGGGAGAACTCGGCTCGATAAACATCGTGTCGAATTCACTCCTAGCGGGATGTGTTTTCGGCATATTCAAAGCCTCGAAATTGTAGAAGTCTGTTTCAACTTCAGGTCCTTCAGCGATTTGGAAACCTAGCCCGATGAACACATCTTCCAATCGTTCCGTTGCTTGAGTCACAATGTGCGTCGTTCCCCTGCGTTTCACCGATAGAAACTCCGTCAAGTCCATGCGTTCGGTAGACACTTGGGCAGATCGTTCAGTAGCCAACAGCGACTGCATCCGATCACCAATCGCAGACTCAATCATTTCGACACAACCGTTGATGGATTGCCCCGCAGCTTTACGCTCTTCTGGGTCGGCGATCTTCCCTAATTGGGCCCTCAACAGGGCGATTTCCGACTTTTTCCCGAAGATTTCGGTCTGCAGTGCTTTGAGCGACGATACGTCAACGGCATTTGCAACCGCCGCAAGCGCGGACTCTTGCACTTCAGAAATCTTCGTAGACAACGGAGAGGCAGACATTTCAACTATTTACGCTAGTCGCTCTACCTATTGAAATTGGGCTAACTATTGCTTTCGCGCTGCCGAGCGGCTTCGAAACAAACGAGAGTGCATGCCATTGCAACGTTAAGGCTCTCGCTCCTGCCCCGATGCGGAATAGTGAGCCAGGCATCCACCGAGGCGTTGTCGTCCAAGCCATGGGCCTCGTTTCCGACTAGCAGAGCAATCTTCCCTGTCAAATCTGCAGTAGTGAAATCGAAGCTTCCCTGCTGATCATGGGAAGAGGTTCCAAAAACCTTGAACCCGTTATCTCTGATCTCTTCCACTGACACGTCCTCGATAATCGGAACATGGAACATCGCGCCTGCAGAGGCACGAACCACTTTCGGATTAAACGCCTCCACCGTTCCTGGAGTAAGCACCACAGCGGATACGCCAGCTGCTTCTGCGGATCGAAGAATGGTCCCTAAATTGCCCGGATCGCTAATTCGATCGGCAATGACCACCCACTGGGCATTCTTCACCGCGGCAAGACCACTACTTCTGCGCTCGGCGATTGCAATGACTGGCTGAGGTGTAGTTGTGCTGGCAACCCTCTCCATCACACCATTTTCAAGGTCAAACGTTCGAGCATCCGTGCCAAGCACAGCTAATCCGCCTGGGGCGATGAACTGTTCTTCTATCTTCCAACCGGCGCTAATTGCTTCGGCAATGAGAACGTGTCCTTCAATTACGAAACACTCTTCCTCAATACGAGCACTGCGGCGCCCTAACAGGCGCCGCAGTCGTTGTACTCGTGGATGTGTGAAACCGAGTCGAGCGTCGCTCAGACGAGTGCTCCCTTTGCGGTTTCAACGATCTTGGCGAAAGCAGCTGCGTCATGCACAGCGAGGTCGGCCAAAATCTTGCGGTCGACCGTGACCCCTGCCTTCGTTAAACCTGCGATAAGCCGGCTGTACGAAAAGTCGTTCTGGCGGCAACCAGCATTGATGCGCTGGATCCACAGGCTGCGGAATTCGCCCTTCTTGGCGCGACGGTCACGGAATGCGTATTGACCCGAGTGCAATACCTGCTCGTTTGCGGAGCGGAAGGTTCGGCTACGGTCTCCGTAGTAACCCTTCGCTTTCTCGAGAATCGCTTTGTGCTTTTTCCTTGCATGTACTGCGCGTTTTACACGTGCCATGTCAAAATCCTTTCAATTAGTTGTTTGTCGTAATCAGAGTGTTTTGATGGTTTAACGGAGACCCAGGCATCGCTTGATGCGCTTTACGTCTCCCGAGTGAACATCGACATTTCCGTCGAGGCGACGGGTACGTGTTGATGCTTTGTGCTCGAACAAGTGCTGGCGCATCGATTGCTGGCGACGCAGCTTTCCCGTTCCTGTGAACTTAAAGCGCTTCGCAGCGGTCTTAGAAGTTTTCATCTTTGGCATTGTTTGCTCCTCTTATCTAGTTGAGTTATTCGGCCACTGGAGCTTCAGACACTGGCGCCACCGGTTGGGTGACGACCGCAGGAGCCGTTTCAGGGGCTGCCTTTTGTGTCGGTTGCTGTGTGGTCGGCTTCTTGGTTGTCTTTTTCTCTGGTGAAAGCACCATCGTCATATTTCGACCTTCAAGACGCGCCATCGTGTCGACGCGAGCAATTGGTCCAAGTTGTTCGATAACTGCATCCAAAATCTTTCGGCCTAGCTCGGGGTGAGCAACTTCGCGACCGCGGAACTGCAACGTCACTTTTACTTTGTGCCCCTCACCGAGGAACTCGTGCATGTGACGCACTTTGGTATCGAAATCGCCCTTGCCAATTTTTGGACGGAATTTGACTTCCTTCATCGTGATCTGCACAGTCTTTTTGCGTGACTCTTTTAGACGTTGCGATTCCTCATAGCGGAACTTTCCGTAATCCATAATTCGACATACGGGCGGATCTGCTTGTGCTGCAACTTCTACTAAATCAAGCTCTGCTACTCGCGCTCTTTCGAGTGCGTCGGCAATGCTCACGACTCCAACTTGTGAACCATCGGCATCTACGAGACGAACTTCGCGGGCGCGAATTCGCTCGTTGTAACGAGGCTCGTTGATTGGCGGTGCTATGGCTTTACTTTCTTGTGCAAGTGGCGTGGCCTCCTGTGTGTGGAGCCGAACCCGAAAAAGGGTTTCGCAGGCGCGCGGACGGGCCAAGACGCGCGTAAGCGCATACAAGACCCAAACGCACTAGCCAGCCAAACCGCTCCTGAAGGAACGACGATGTACTGAGAATCTGTGGTCAGGTGGGGGAAACGAGTTCCCCACTTGGGCTATTAGCGTAGCGCAGGTGAATCAGGATCCAACACCACACGAGATTGACCCAGAATCAGAAGAGGCGCTTGCTGCTCTTGCCGAAACCAGACAGCGCATTGCCGAGGTTCCAGCGAACATAGTTGTCGTAAATCATGTGATGGGACTGTACGAATTGGCCGCGATCCATCTTTCGGCTGAACCTCCAAGGCTTGAAGAGGCGGCGTTGGCTATCGACGCAGTTGCCTGCATCGTTGAAGGGCTTGGAGCCCGTTTGGGCGAAGAGTACAAGACACTGCAAGACGCACTTGGAAACATCCGTCTTGCCTTCGTGCAGATCAAGGGCGTCATTGACAACGCCGCACCTCTCATCAACTAAAGCTTGACGACTTGGCTCGCCTCGAGCAGACCAAAACGCTCAACTGGGAAGAAAGAGACGGAAGCCCCGACTGCAATTTCTCGGGTTTCATCCATGATTTCTGCACAATGAAATACATATCGAATGTCTTCTGACTCGACCACTCCTAAACCACGGTGGTGATCAAACTCGGCAACCGTTCCAAAATGTTGATTACTGATGTTGCTCATCAAATCGCTCCCCCACGTTTATTCGCGCACCATTAAACCAACTCGAAGCTTCTGAGCTGGGCTTTCCCTCAAGTTGAACAGTCTGCAAATGAATTGCATCTTCACCGAAGCCAACAAACACTTGGCCGTTGACGAGATGAATTTCTCCAACACCAATAGTCATTCCCGAAACACGCTCTGCAGTCAATACCTTTAAGCGCTTGCCTTTGATATACGAAAAGGCACCGCCAATGCGGATTTGTCTGCATGCATGCTCCGCTGAGCCGAAAAAACTTAATCGCACATCAGTTGGTGAAATCTTTTTTGCAACGATCGGTTCACCTTCTTGTGGACGCGAGCTTGAAACACCATTCTGGCAAACATCAAGCAGTAACGGTTCTGCCAAAGCCTCCAACCTTGATCTAAGCTCTGCAAGAGTCTCGGTCTGAGAAATATCCGTGGCAACCTGGGCGATGATGTTGCCAGCATCCAATTGCTGAGCAACCTGAATTATTGAAACGCCCGTTTCACGATCGCCCTCCAAAATGGCTCGCTCAACGGGCGCCGCTCCGCGCCACCGAGGTAGCAGCGAATAGTGAATGTTGATCATTGGCAAAATATCCAACGCCTCATCAGTGAAAATATGGCCAAACGCAACAACGACGCCGAGAGTTTCAGTTTGTTTCTTGGCTAGTTCGATCGCGTCGGAAACGTGATGCGATATTGGAATGCCCAATTCGGTCGCAACAACTTTGACGGGGCTCGGCGAAACGTCACTACCCCGGCCGCGACGCTTATCTTCACCCGTGACAACCAACGCCACATTGAGTCCCGAGGACACCAACGAGCGCAAAGGTCCAACAGCAACGTCCGGAGTTCCAAAAAAGATTATTTGCCTAGGGCGCGTGATCGGTAAAGGCGCGAGCATTGCTACGTTAAGCGAACGTGTACGGGCTCGCTATTTTTCGGGCTCTTCTCGTGCTTTTGGTATTCGTTAAGCGCTATCTTGCGCTGATCTGGCAACATTCTGTCGAACATCAACACGCCCTGCAGATGGTCTATCTCGTGTTGGAAAAGCCGAGCAAGAAGTTCATCTGCTTCAACCTCTATTTCGTCGCCCTCCAGAGTTAGCCCGCGGACAAGCACTTCTTTGGGGCGCAACATTTCTACAAAAAGGCCCGGGATTGACAGGCAGCCTTCGTCGTATACCCATTCACCCGATGACTCGACAATGGTGGGATTCAAAATCACTTGCGGATCGTCATCTACGTCATAGACAAAAATCTGTTTCTGTACTCCGATTTGTGGACCGGCAAGCCCAAGGCCGGGCGCCTCGTACATGATGTGGAGCATGTTTTCAGCCAACGACACCAACTTCCCATCGATGTTGGTGATGGATGCAGCCAGAGTCTTTAATACAGGATCACCGTAAACGCGGATTGTGGACGCATCTGGCACGCCTACGCCAAAACCAGAATCTGGAGGGGTCGTTCCTTTATTGCTCATTGCGTGTAAGGCTAGCGAGGCCATGAGTGACGAGCAGTACTTTACGACCAAGCCGAATTCAGCCTCAGACGTTCGCTTCACAAGTTTCGTAGTCGGCAATCGCAATCTACAACTGGTCACTGATCGCGGAGTATTCGCAAAAAAGGGCGTTGATCAAGGCACGCAAATTTTGCTGGATGCAGCTCCTCGCCCGTCCACCACCGGCAACTTCCTGGATCTAGGTTGCGGATCGGGAGCCATTGCAATGTCATTAGCTTCGTACTCGCCGGAAGCAAAAGTCTGGGCAATCGACGTCAATGCTCGAGCACTGCAACTTGTTGGTGAAAACGCCCTTCGCAATGGACTCATGAACGTCACCGCTTTGTTTCCGCAGTCTGTGCCGTCGGAATTGCAATTTGATTTGATTTGGTCCAATCCGCCAATTCGAATCGGCAAACAAGCGCTACATGATCTATTGGACACATGGCTGAACAGACTTAGTCAAAGTGGTCAGGCGTGGCTCGTAGTCAACCGCAACTTGGGATCGGACTCTCTCGCGGTGTGGATGATGGGTAACGGTTTTGAAGTAGCCCGACTTACAAGCAAGCGTGGATTCAGAGTGTTGAAGGTAACGAGGAAACCCGACTATACGCGTGGCGGATCAACAACCAACTTGTAGCGCGCGCTCTTGGAAAGGTTCATTCCATCTAGCGCACTAGAAAAATGCTGCCAGGTATCGGATCGGATGAGGTAGGTGCCGTGGTCGTCGGCACTTACGGAAATACCAAATTGATTTTCAATAGACGCGACAACTTCTGGTGCGGCAACACCCGAAACTTGCGCGAGACAGCTGAATGGAGGCATGTGCATAGCTTGGCGAGATGCAGTCTCGGACGCGATGTACGAAGCAATGTCTTTGTCAGTTATCGCTTTTAGCAAGGGATGTTGTGCGTTAAAAGTTTGCACCAACACTCTTCCATCCTTGCTGCTGCGCGAAACAAGTCGAGCAGCACCAATCAGTAAAGTCGATGTGATTTCGGATGCTCGATAACGCGGAGCTGAGAGCTCTTGATCAATATCGAGAAAGACGACCGAATCAACATCTTTTAGGCGATGAAGAAGCGACTCTGTTCCGATAAACAACATCTTCGACGTGTCAACTGCATCTTTAGATTGGCTCGAGATCTCGACGACGTCTTCGATCTTCCTTCCTGCAGCAAGTGCTATTTCTTCACGTAAGCGAGAAATCCCCGGCTTCAGCACTGCGAACTTGCCGCCTCCACAAGCCAGACAAACTTGTGGGCGAGATACTTTGCAGCGACCACACTCGAACATCGTTTCCGATGTAATGATCATTGCGCCATTACACGCCGAACAACGTCCAAGGCTTTTACAAGCAGCGCAAGCTACGAGTTTTGCTCGTCCTTTAGCGTTGTAGACAAGAGCAACCCTCCGTGAATGATCTCGAATTTCAGCCACTAGCGCGCTAGAGACAAGCGAATTGGGCCAGTCATCGTCAACTGAACGATCTACGATTCGAATCGTTGGCCACTCGGTTGATTCGCGTTGTTCGTCTGCTATCAGTTGTTGATCTTGAGCCCAATGCGCTGCCGTGACGCTTGGAATCGGAGAGCTCAAAATGCACGAAATCTGTTGTTGCTTCGCACGCATTATTGCGACATCGCGAGCGTGCCATGTTGGAGTGCGCTCTTCCTGTAGCGAATCGTCGTGTTCATCGATGACAACAATTGCGCGCAGGTTGGGCACCCTTGCGAAAACTGCACTCCTTGCTCCGATGGCTACATCGACTCCCCCTGCAGCATTCGCCCAATCATCCGGGAGAAGAGCTACGGACAGACCCTGACGCTTGAGCGCTGACGCCAACAACCTTGCGCGGGTAATTGTTGGAATGACGACAAGCGTCGGACCGTTCGTTGCGGCGCCGAGAACCGTTGCGAGTGGAGAAATAGTTGGCCCACGTCTGACGAGCGCATTGAGACCAGATTTCACGCAAGCTGCCACCGAGAGATCCGCTCCGGATTCGAATACCGATCGGTCTTTCGCATTTCGAGTGGTGGGAAACGTCTGAACCAGATTTGTAGGAGTGGCGCTCACGAACAGAGACCGAATACGACCTTGCCAACGGCGTCGGACATCCGCAAATAGTTGAACGAGATCCGCATCAGGACCACGGCCTTGAATCTTGACAATTGATAACAGGCGCGAGATATCGATGTCAGAGAAATCGTCCTCTGACTGACCGGTGGACGCAACCCACGCAGAGACTGAGCGACCGTGAAGGACTATGCGTACGCGATCGCCAACTGCCAACTCGCCGACCATGCTCTCGGGCACGACATAGTCGAACAGTTTGTCGATGCCGGTGACATCGGGGACGACACGCGCAATAGTTGTCAGAGTTTGACTGCGGCCTTAAATTCCTTGAGGCGAGACAATGTCTCCCACGTAAATTCTGCGTGCTCACGACCGAAGTGGCCATAAGCGGCCGTTTTACGGTAGATCGGACGCTTCAAGTCGAGGTCGCGCACGATGGCTGCGGGACGCAAGTCGAATACCGATCGAACGGCCTGCTCGATTTCGATTTCATCGACCGTGTTCGTTCCAAACGTTTCGACCAAAATGCTAATTGGTTGAGCCATACCGATTGCGTAAGCAACTTGAACCTCACATCGAGATGCTGCACCTGATGCGACCACATGCTTAGCAACCCACCTAGCCGCATAGGCAGCGGAGCGGTCTACCTTGGATGGATCTTTGCCGCTGAACGCGCCGCCGCCATGTCGGCCCATACCACCGTATGTATCAACAATGATCTTGCGACCGGTTAGGCCGGTGTCGGCATGTGGTCCGCCCTTGACGAAATCACCTGTCGGGTTGACGTGAACTGCGTAATTGTCATTTGCGAACTGCGCCGGGATGACCGGACGAATAACTTGCTCGATCAAATCCGGGCGAATCACTGTGTCTCGAGGCTGTCCATCGGCGTGTTGCGTAGAGATGAGAACAGTGGAAAGTCGAACTGGTTTCCCATTTTCGTATTCGAACGTCACCTGAGTTTTTCCGTCTGGACGCAAGTATGGAACCGCACCCGATTTACGAACTTCGGCAAGTTTTTCGGCCATGCGGTGCGCGAGCCAAATCGGCAATGGCATCAATTCGGCTGTCTCGTCACACGCGTAACCAAACATCATTCCCTGGTCGCCGGCGCCTTGGCTATTGAGTTTGTCTTCGCCGCTCTTGCCCGCGCGAACTTCTTCGCTCTTGTCTACGCCTTGCGCAATGTGCGAGCTCTGTTCATCGATGGAAACGATGACGCCACAGGTATTGCCATCGAAACCGTACAGCGCATTGTCGTAACCAATGTCTTTGATTACTTCGCGAGCCAACTTTGGAATGTCGACATATGCAGAAGTGGTGATCTCGCCAGCTACAACACACAAACCAGTAGTGAGAAGGGTTTCGCAGGCAACTCGACCTTGTGGGTCTTCCGCCAAAATTGCGTCCAGGACGGCATCCGAAACCTGGTCGGCCATCTTGTCGGGGTGTCCTTCGGTAACGCTCTCCGAAGTGAAGGTAAAGTTTCTCACGAGTACTCCTCTAGTGCTGATACGACGATCAGACACTAGTAGAAAGTGTTACTCGGCGTCGGCAACGACCTCGCCGGTTGGCAAATCGGTGGCTTCAAATGATTCCACCACTGCATCGGCAGCAACCTCTAGGAGGGCAGCGTCAGCGTCGGCTTCTGGCTCTTCGTAGGCCCTCATTGGCACGCTCAGAATTTTGTCGGCGGCGATTTCTTCGAAACTGATCGAAAGCGGCTTGCGCGAGGTTGAGCTGACCTGTGGTGGAACCATGGTTCCAAGGCCTTCGCCCAGCTGGTTGAAGTACGAGTTGATTTCACGTGCTCGACGAGCGGACAGAGTAACAAGACTGAACTTTGACAAGGTGCGCTTCATCAGGCTCTCGAGCGGTGGGTTCATCATGGTGTCTTCAGTGGCCACGTGGGGTTCCTTTCACTTCAAAATTGGTGGAGGCGAACTCCAAGGCACACCACTCTAGCGCGAGATTTGGGCGCAGAAACGAGAGATTTAGGCGCGTTTGGCCCGAGCCGCGTTGATCAATTCGAGCATCTCATCAATCGTCGCGTTCAAGTCGTCGTTGATCAACACGAAATCTGCGAGGGCCTTTCCGATGGGCTCCTCATCTTCGGCCTTTCGCAACCGCTGCTCCACTTTTTGTTCCACGTCTCCCCTGCCCTGCAAACGGGCTCGCTGCTCTTCGCGAGTTGGGGGCAGTACGAACAACAGCATTGCGTCGGGATGCATTTTCTTCACTTGACTAGCTCCATCAACTTCTATTTCAAGAACGATGTCCCGGCCGGCTGGTGCCTCTGGGTTCGGGGTGCCATACATATTGCCGATGAACTCTGTCCACTCGAGAAAACCGTTGTCAGCAATTCGTTGCTGGAACTGCTCACGGGTAACAAAGACGTAGGCATCTTCTGCCTCGCCCGGCCTTCGTTCGCGAGTCGTCCAAGATCGGCTCAGCCACAAACGATCATCGCGTTGAACAAGAGCCTCAACAATGGTGCTCTTGCCAACTCCACCAGGCCCTGAGACAACGATGATCAGCGAACTCATGATTGAGTCACTTGTTCAATAATCAGAGAACGCTGCTCTGGAGTGAGATCGCTGAGGTGCGAGCGTTCAGTTAGTGCCATGTCTGAAAGAATTCTGCGCGCCTTAACTTTGCCAACATTTGGGAGGCGTTCGATGAGCTTCACTACGTATACGTAATTGTTGCAGAGGGGTGCAGATTCATCGTCAACCGCGTCAAACACTGCCTGTATCGCTACGCGACCCGAAGAAACATCGTCACACAGCCGCGCAATATCATCTCGCAATTCGGTGAGTGAAGGCGTCGACATTGCCTAAGTTTATCGTTGTTTCGTTGCCAGTCCGCCTTTGTGAGCGGCGTTAACAACTTCCGACCAATTATTGACACCATGCCTGCTTGCCCATTGACGCATTTCACGATCGATACGTAGCGCTGCGCGCGGATCTGCAAATGTGGCGGTGCCAACTTGGACACATGATGCACCAGCCATCATCATTTCAACCGCATCTTCACCCCGGGAAATTCCACCCACTCCGATGATCGGCAATCGTGGCAATCGCGTACGGACATCAAAGATCGTCCGCACCGCGATCGGATGAATGCCATTTCCTGAAAGCCCACCGCCCCCGTTACCAAGCCCAGGCA
>JGI25922J50271_10000227_pt1 | contig 16907 bp, 7 predicted proteins | sample LauGreSu1BDMLBDD_2_FD_50271 | JGI IMG/M metagenome (IMG submission 50271) | reverse complement strand
GTCTTTGGGGAACTCCGAAACGCTGGGCATCGGCAACACGCCAGATGGCTGTCCGCTTTGGTCCCACCAGGACGCCGGACTTGGCCCACTTCTGCTTAGGGGGCAACTCGACGAGTGCTCCTGTGATTCCCCACAACACGGCAGCAAAGTCGGCTCCGTCGTTACTAGATAGGGCGCCGGGGACGTTTTCCCAGAGGATGTCCGCCCCGATTTCGTCGGCGATGCGGCATTGCTCCCAGAAGAGTCCCGAACGAGATCCATCAAGTCCCTTACGACGTCCGGCAACGGAGAGGTCCTGGCAAGGACTTCCTCCGGCGACGATGTCTGGTCGAACAATGTTGTCTGAAATGAGTCGTTCACGTGTTACCTCTCTCACGTCGTCATAAATGTATGTGTCTGGCCAGTGCTTACGAAGCACCATTTTTGCTTTTGGGTCAATCTCGCACAATGCGACGACTTCCATCCCGGCTCTTTCAAGACCAAGGTCGAGGCCACCCGCACCGCTAAAGAGCGAGAGAACTTTGATTCTGTTCATGTCACCTCATAGTTTTTGTTAGGTACTGACTGACAAGAGACTAGCACTTCCATGGGCGACGAGCAAGTCATCGGCGTCAATGATTCTCACGCGCCAGCACTATCACATTTCGGTTTCCGATGGTGAACGCAACTCGGCTAGGTTCGTTGTCATGTTCTCCTCCGACGGTTCAAGTGCCGACACAATACTTGACGGCATCTCAATACTGAGGGCGGACAGGCAATCCTGCATCATCTGTGGACACCCTACTGGAGATTGCGTCAGTCACTTTGGCGAGGCGCAAATACCCACCGAGGTTCGTGTACAGTTTGCCCCCTTGGTCGAGTCCCGCAAGGAAGAAGAAGTCATCTTCGTTGCGAAAGATGTCCATAGGGACGTTGCACTTTCCTCCATGACCAGGACTCGCATCTTGGTTGCGAAGGCGGGGACATACGTGACCAAAAGCAAGGCCGAAGAACTCGGCATTATCTGACAATCAAGAACATCACACAAGGGGTAATAAAAAATGGCACTCTCAAAGGATTTCGTGTCCTCCTACTCTGGCCGACAGGCCCCCTGGGGCTTTAGCGGCCTTGGCGAGATCGTCTACCTGCGCACCTATGCGCGGGACATTGACGGCAGGAAGGAAACATGGCCCGAGACAATCGAGAGGTGCGTCAACGGTGCTATTCAGATCGGAGCGAACCTGTCCGATAGCGAAGCCGAGGAACTGTTTGATCACATCTTCAACCTGCGTTGCTCCCTGTCCGGTCGTGCCTTGTGGCAACTCGGCACACCGCTCGTAAATAAGTACAACGGCACCAGTCTCAATAACTGCTACTTCGTCAACATGGAAAAGATTGAGGACTTTGAGCTTCTATTTGACTACCTGATGCTCGGTGGCGGCGTTGGCTATTCGGTTGAACGTTCCCGTATCCACGAGATGCCCAAAGTCAAGACGAATGTGTCCATCTCGCACGAACGTACGAACGACGCAGACATCATCGTTCCTGACAGCAGGCAAGGATGGCGCAAGCTCGTCCACTCGGTACTGAAGTCGTACTTCTACACCGGTAAGTCTTTCACCTACTCAACGATCCTTGTCCGAGAGTTCGGCGCACCCCTCAAAACATTCGGCGGAACCGCATCTGGCCCCGGCGCACTCATTGACGGTATTGCGGATATCTGCAAGGTGATGGACGCAAGGGCGGGCAAGAAACTCCGCTCCATTGACGTTCTTGACATCTGCAACATCATCGGCAGGATCGTCATCTCTGGATCTTCTCGTCGTTCTGCTCAGATCGCCATTGGCGACCCCGACGACGTCTTATTCCTGAGGGCAAAGAACTGGTCTACGGGTTCCGTGCCGGCATGGCGCGCCAACAGCAACAACAGCGTGTACGCAGACTCCTACGATCACATCCTTGGCGAACTGTGGAAGGGCTACGACGGTTCTGGTGAGCCGTACGGCCTCATTAACCGTGGCTTGGCAAGGAAGGTCGGGCGTCTTAACGAACCGAAGCCAGACCCCACGATTGACGGGTTCAATCCCTGTGCCGAGATTGGTCTTGGCGACGGCGAGTCCTGCAACCTCTCGACCATCTTCTTGCCGAACATCAAGTCCAAGGACGACCTCCTGGAGATCTCCCGCCTGCTCTACAAGGTGCAAAAGGCGGTCACCTCAATGGAGTATCCATATGAGAAGACCACCAAGATCGTCAACAAGAATCGCAGGCTTGGACAGTCCATTACGGGCGTCCTGCAGTGTACCCCAGAGCAGATCTCATGGCTTGACGAGGCGTACAAGGCACTCAGGGACTACGACATCTGGTTCTCTGAGCAGACGGGCATTACCGCATCGGTAAGGCTTACTACGGTTCAGCCATCGGGAACATTGTCGTTGCTCCCGGGTGTCACCCCTGGTATTCACCCAGCCTTTGCTCGTCACTACATTAGGCGCGTGCGTTTTGGCGCATCCGATCCGTTGGTGGACAAGTGTAGGAAGCGTGGCTATAAGGTCGTCCCCGATGTCGGTCTTGACGGACGCGAGGACCACACCAGGTGGGTCGTTGAGTTCCCGTGCGAATCCCCGGAGGGTTCAATCCTCGCCGCCGATATGACCGCCGTAGAACAACTTGAGTGGGTCAAGCGCATGCAGACAATCTGGGCAGATAATGCCGTTTCGGTAACCGTCTACTACCGCAAGGAAGAACTCTCGTTGATCAAGGAATGGCTGAGCGACAACTACGACAACAGTGTCAAGAGTGTCTCGTTCCTCCTTCACGCTGATCACAACTTCCCCCTTCCGCCGTACGAGGAGATTGACGAAGCGACTTATCGCAAACTCCTTGGGAAGATTGACTTCTCAACACCGTTAGTTGATACGGCAGGAGACTCGTCCATTGACCTTGACGACTGCGCCACGGGGGCTTGCCCCATCAAGTGACCGACGTGCCGTTCTCGGAACTAAGGACATCGCAGGCCGCAAAGGTTCTGTTACTCGCATCACGAGAGGTCGCTAAACGTGGCCTCTGTAAAGGTGCGGTCAGGAATAGGAACACGGGGCAGGTGAGTATTGTCGGTGCGATCATGCTCGTCTCGGGTGTGAAGTGGAAGAACCTTAGCGACGACCCCGAGGCCGTCTCTAGGGATGTACCGCAAACCAAGAGGCCAGCTGCACTGCTTGCATGGGAGTGCGTTGATTCCGAAACTGACGACATCTATGCGTGGGAAGATGACCCGTCTAACGGCACGGAAGAGGCGGTACATCTACTTGTTGGGTGCTATGACACCCTTGCTATTGCCAACGGCAAGAAGTAAACGAAAAGGCTTGTTTGGATTACATTCATTACAAGCCCGTACAAAGCAAAGACCCCCCGCCATTTCTGACGGGGGGTCTTCGTTGCCTAAGGTAGGCGGATTTTGCTTATCAGGGTGCTTCCGCCGGCTCATTGTCAAAGGAAACCTTGACGAACGATTCCGGACGCTTGACTGCGAGAGCCAAACGCTGTTCGGCCAAGATCACAATCGCATTGCGCACGAAGAAGTCTGCGTGCTGTTCGCTGATGCGGATGTTCGCTTGTTCGCGGTCGTACAACTGAGCACCGGTTCCGAAGGCACCAACGAGTGCGGTTCCTTCTGCGATTGCCGGTGTGTCGATGACGGGCATGCGCCAGACCCTTGCCTCGGAGCCGACCTGCATGGAAACTGCCATGAGGTAGGTGCCTTGGGTGTTCTTGGTCAGTTCGAGATCTTCCCAGTCGTTCGGGTGAAGAACGATGCCGGTCGGTTCGTAGTAGGCCAAGAAAGCCAAGGTCGCGGCGCGACGAAGCGCATCAGCCTTGGTGTCCGGAACTGGTGTGGTTGCGCCGTCTGACCATGCGTATTCCTGAACGCCAGGGGTTTCAAGAACACCGAGCAAGTTTTCGCCGGTACCGTCACCATTGAGGATTTGGTAATCCTCCTGAAGGCGGAGACCGTAGAGGAGCTCGTTGTCGATGATTGAACGCAACTGCGGTTCGTCAGCCAAAACGTTCCTGTGCGCAGCTTCCCAGTGGGCGAGCGTACGAACTGGAGCCTGATGACCTTCGAAGACCATGGACGATTGTGGCTTTGCGGCGAAAGCGCCACCACTACGTTGTGCCACAGGCGCAGCGGCATTGACCGCCGTGGTGCCTGGGGTGGTGAAGCCCAACTGACGGAAGTATTCAATAACTGCCGCGGTGGTTGTGCGTGCCGGGAACAAGTCGCGGACGCGACGTGTGCGCATTGGCGGGATGACCAAGGCATCGCGTTCACGAGTTCCAAAACCAGTGAATGAAAGGCCGGTGGTGTCGAGCAAACCGCTGTAAACGTCCTTCTGACCCCAACCTTGGCTGGTGATGTCACCGCTGTTGAGAATGAAGGGGCTGGGCATGTTTGCGCCGTTCTTGCCGCCCTGAAGCGACTTGAACTCGGGTGAGTCAAGGAACAACTGACCAAGGCTCTTGGCGCCGTATGACGAGCGAGCCATTTGGCCGGCAGCGGCTGCTGCTCCGACTGAATCGCTTGCTGGTTCTGACGACCACGAGTTGACCTGATCCATGGATTCAAGACCCTCGATGAGGCCCTTGATTTCCTTGATGTCCCTCATGTTTGAGTCGAAGGCTGCCTTCTGCTCGGTTGAAACGACGACGGTGCCTTCTTCGACCTTGAATGAGTCGGCGATGGTCTTGTTGTCCGCCATCTTTTTGCGAAGTGCGTTCTGCAGTTCGCTGATGCGTGCTTTGTCTGCTGACATGGGTGCTTTTCTCCTGTTTCGGATTGTGTGTGGTTTGTGGTTTTCTGACTCAGGTGGCTCAGGTCAGCACCCAGCCCGTCTTTGTCTTATACGGAACAGTACCAACATGTACGGCTTGTCTAGTGGAAGCCTGCTATCTCATTCAATGGAGTCAGGGAATGACTCAACGGCCGAGTTGGGGATCGCGGCCATATCGTTCTTGCCGAGTGACCTAATGCCTTTCCTGACAGACTTGAAATACGAGGCAATCCTCTTGTTGTCGGGGTCAAGTCCAGAGTCGTCAAGCGACTCCGCTCCCGAAGCCGCAACCACATAGATCTTTTGCCTCGTCTCAGGCGAGAGCCTTACGTCATCACTCATGTCGGAGTACAGGCCACCAACGGGGACAACCTCGTCTTGACCCTCTAACCTCCTACCACCCGAGACATGATGACACCTGGTTGACTCATAGACATTGTCTTGATCTGCGGTGGCCGGCACAGAGTCAATCATGCCTGTCTGAATCGGCGGATCTGGTGGGACGACCATCCTTGGCATCGGTGGCAAAGCCGCCTGCTTGGCAAGCATCTCGTCAAGGAGTGCAGCCTTCTGAACAGGGAACTCGCCCCCTTCAATCAAGGCTGCGTTCTGTCCCCTCGTCTCGGTTGCAAGAGCAAGTTGGGCCAGGACGTTCTTAACCATGGACCGGTGGGCCTGATATGCCGCCTCCTCGCCATGCCTGTCAAAGCCCCTGCCCGTAGCGGCGTGTCCAAAAGCGTCGTGGACAGCGCGGAACATATCGTTGATTTCGTCCGACCAGTAAGGGTGCGACCCGGTTGACTCCGTCTTGAGGACTTTCAGGACACCGTTGTTCTCGATGTCGTCCATCATCTCAACACCGTCCGTATACGGATCATTGTCAACGAACTCAACCTTGACACCAAAGTCATCGGTCAGCATCCTGAAGTGTTCCTCAATCTCCGCCTGAAGGGCGTCGTATGCCTCCTTCGCCTCGGGAGACCTCTCGGGCAATCCGTTGTATGCCTGAGCAATCTCTACGCGTTTCTCGGCGGGAACTGCCTTCACTTTAGTAAAGTCAATACCTGAGTCCTTGAGTGCCTCGGCCAGCGAACGAACGGGTTCTGCTGTTATGGTCTCGACGCCCTCAACCTCTTTCCTCTTGACCTTGCGCGCAGTTGCCCTCTCGGCCTTGTTGCGAGTCCTGCCCGCACCCTTCTTGATGTCGTCAAAGTAGTCCTCTTTGTAATCGTTCTTGAAGGCAAGTCTTGCTTTACCAACGAACTCCGACCACTTCTTGGTGTCGTGAACGGCTAGTACGCCGTCCTTAAAAGCTGCGATAGTGATCGGCGAGTTGTGGTTCTCGTTGTTTACGAGCTCAAAGTCGTCAAACAGACCGTTCTCCAGTGAGTACAAAACGGCACGGGCAACGTCAATATGCGTGTCAACGAGGATGTCATCCGGGACACCACGTTTCTCTTCTTTTTGCCTAGCCTTTGCGTCGGCGAGTGCCTTGCCGATTGAGACATCGGCAAACCTCCCCTTCATTTTGTAACCGGCGGCTCGGAGTGCGTCAATCTTGCTATGGAAAGACTTTGGGCCGCCATCTCCGGTTGAGTCAACGACGACATGAAAGCCCTCAGAAGCAGCCCTTGCTATGGCTTGCCTCTGGATATATGTTGACTCGGAATGAACCGCAGAGGCCGCCTGAGTCGGGTCCATGCCCGCATCAGTAAGCTCCTTGACCAATGAGTCAAACTCGGGGATCATATGCTTGATCTCGTCGGCGTCTAGGTGGACGGCGTCGCCTCGTGATGGAGTGTCAAAGAAGCCGCCCTGCCTGAGGAAGGTCTTCCCAGAGGCAGGTCCGCCACCCATAATCCATGCCGCGGGGTTCTCTTGTTTCTTTGGCGACCACTTGCCGTTGCCGTAGATGATTGAGTTGATGATTGCCTCGTGTAGGGCTCTACGTTCTGCCGGGATTTCACCCGAACCAATCCCAAAGTGGTCAAACGTGCTCTTGATCCCGCCATTCTTGGCGCGTCCTAGTTCGTCCATTGTCCTTGGAGAGAACTCGCCCTCAATCTTTGGAGCGTGAGGATACGCCTTCTGCGTATTCACCAATGACGAGTGGTTGATCCTCTGAGGCTTGAGTTTCCTGAGTCTGTCTGATGAGATTCTCTCAGGCACACTTGCTGTCTTCTTTGGCTTGATTTTCTTGGGTGCCTTGCCGCCATCAGCAATCTGTTCTACCGCAGATTGCATATCACTAGCAATCCTTCGTGACCTGGCCCTGCCGAGTGCGCCCTCACCGGCAGAAACTCGGATTGACCTGTCCTGCCTCCTGGAACCGCCTCTACCGAATATGTCTCTTCCTCGACCAACACCCGAACGAACTGCGTCCCTGACGGCACTAATGCCAACGAAACGCCTCGTTGGCTTNCCCTCGTCAATCCAACCGTCGCGGTCGGCGTCCACCGGTTGAGCAGCCTTTGCGGCACTTGTCCCCGTGCGCTTCCATGGGTGTCCCGCAGGAAGGAGGTCGTTGTCGGTCGTGTACTTTCGGTTCTTGGGTGCGCCCTTTTCAAGTATCACAAGGAAGGCGTTGACCCTACCCATGCCCCATTGTTGACGAGACGAAACATCGGGTCGATGGGACGAACTGAACGCTCCCATACCTCGCCTCATCACGGCCTTCAAGGCTGGCGATGATGTGTATGACCACTTTGGTTTCCCGGCTTTTTTCATTGCAACGTTGTGCTCGCGAGACTTGACCACGAGGGCTTTTTCTTGCTCGGGCGACAATGAAATATCGGACGCCTTACGAATGGATGATGCAGAATCCTCCGCATTGGACGAAGAACCACGGACGCGTTCCGATGGTTTTGCTGGCGTTGCCGCTAATCGTTTTGCCGACTTCTTGTTCGGGTGTCCCGCTACACGCAGTTGCCTGCGCACCTCGCGTTCTATCCTCGCTGCCTCAAGCCTGCTGCCGGATCTTGAGTACGCGCCATAGCCCATCGTCCTATCAAAAGTGACACCGGTCGTGCATGGCATCCAGACATTGACACCAGACCTTGTGGTGTAACGCCTAATCCCGGTACAGCCAACCTGCCTTGCACGCATCCTTGCTGCGTCGGGAGAGGTGAATACATCAGGATCGCCGACCTCTGGGGTGAACGCCTGTAGACCCTTACCCTCTGCGGTGAGGGTTATTACACCGGACGGTCCTGAAGCGTAGGAGTCACCCATGGGGCCTACTGGTTTTGCCGGTGACGCAGAGACGATACCGACACCGGGAACACCCGTCATTCCGTAGGAACGTTGGGCAAGATTCTCCCATCGACGCACCCTTCGTTTTCTCTTCCTGCCCGATGCTGAGACCATCTCCTTGCCGGAGATTGGCTTATTGAGCCATGAGTCGTCCTCGGCTAACTTTGATATGCGTTGCATTTCTTCAGAGGATGAACACGGCATCCAGCCACCATCAACTTCATGCACGGTGTCGCAACCCATCATCTTCGCAACGGCGAGTGCCTCTTCCCTAGTGGCGTTCTTCTTCTTCTTGCCGTTTGCGGCTTTGATGCCTTGTTTCTCTTTCTCGTTGGCGTACCTCTCAAGAAGACGTCGTCCCTTGGCCGCGAGTTTGGCGGCATCGTCCATATTCTTTGGCACAGGTTCGCCCCATGCCCTTGCCGATAAAGCAAGGCGTGTGGGTTTTCCGTTGTCGTCGACCATTGGTCCTGAAGGGTTGGTAAAGAACCTCGTGAGGAACGAACCTTTGCGACGCATCTTCGTCGGCGTGTTGGCTGCTCCCCTCACGCCGGGGCGGAGGTTTGCGCCCTCGGTCTCCCTGAAGTGCCTACGTCCAGCCGCGGTCAGCCCGCCGTCTGGATCACGCAACGGCTCTTTGGCACTCATGCCTTCCTCCACTTGGCCTTTGTGGCTTCGACCTTCCTAGCATTTGCGCCGGTTAGTGCGACGACCGTGGCGTGCATACTCTGCCCATTCCACCTGTCAACATAGGTATCGAAGTAGTCCCGTGCTTCTTCTGCATCAAGTTGCATTGCGTTTGCCGTGAGCGACTTAGCCTTTTTGGACATCGGCGAACCCTCGGGTGCGTAGAACCTGAGGACACCACTTTCCAAGACGATGAGTGCGATCGGCGTGTCGGCAGCGTCAATGTCCCTGCTGTAGATATAGGCGGCGGAGTCGGTCACAATGTGTCCTGTTCGGCTATGTAGTTGATGAGTTCCCGCATTGACTTAGAAGGCCCGCCCTTCACCCACTGTGAGTCCTCTACGGTCAACGGCCTTACGGCTATGTCGGCGGCCCGATCAAGGGTCATGAATAAGATCAGACCCTCTTTTGTCTTTGTAATGGAGGCAGGTCTCATGGGTGCGAATACACCTGTCGTCAGCATTGAGGCTTCTATCCACGCATCATTGTCGTCGCCGACGATCTCAGCAGATGGAATGACATATTTTGTTGAGGGGTCATCAAGGTAGTAGGAAGCCATGGGGTGATTGGTGTCCCACATAACAACGATACCCGTCGAGTCCTCTTCGTCGCCCGGCATCTGCCTGACATCGGCCGGTGCAGGGGCGACAGACTGATACTGATTGAGTATCTCGGTGAAGTTGAGTGTCTTCTTCGTCTTCATGTGAATAACCTACCCGCGTCCATGACTTAGACCGTTGTGCCTTCTGCGGCAAGTTCTGCGGGCGAGGCTTTCTTTGGCGTTGCGATAGAGCCGAACTTGCTCTTCGTCCATGTGGGTCCGAGTGCTGCCCTCACCTTGGAGCCGGCCTTGGAACTGACAATGAACTCCTCGATTGGTTTGCCGTTGATCTCCGTGATTCCGTCCGCCTTCAACTTTGCTATTGCCTGGATTCTTGGTCCTGGCGGAAGGATGACGAACGAAATGTGTTCCATCGGCGTAGTTCCGTTGCCCATGAACTCAAAGACCTTGCCGTTCTCCAAGAGGCTGATCGGATCGGTTGACCCCATATTTTTTGCTGTCAAGCCGTTTGAACTCGTCGGGTTAAGTGCGCCGTAGGGACCGTCGTTAGGTCCGTGCGCCCACCAACCAATGTCCCTCATCTGTTGCTCTGCGTCAAGGACGACAAAGGTGTCCTTGCCAGTTCCCCAGAATGTTGCATTTATGTGCTGACCGCCTGCGCTGCCGAGTCCTGCCGAGCCACCAGCAAAGGCCGACATGAATAGTCCGTCACCACCGCCAGACATAAGGTCAGTCATCGGCGACGCTCCGTACCCACCCGAGCCTTGGGCTGCGCCTCCACTGAGTCCACTACCACTCATCACCTGCTCAGACTTTGATATTTGTCCGCCGGACTTAATGAGCCTGACGACGTTTGATCCGTCGGTGTAAGTGCCCATGCTCTTGGCAAAGTGTGTGGTCTCCGCCAGTTTGGGGTGTTTCTCAAGCAATGTCTTGTAGCCCTCGTCGGTCAGCCTGAACCTGAGCCTGCCCATGCTGTCGTGGTACGGCTCAAGGTCGTTGACCGTTAGGCCTTTTTCTGACGCCACCCGCGCCAACCTGACGGCCATGCTGTCCTCGCTGTTGAGAAGCTCCTTGTCAAAAGTTCTGGCGAGCATCCCGGCAGCCCTCATCTTCCAACCGTCGTCGTTCACATAGCCAATGTCCGAGACGCCAAGTGAAGAGAGGGTTGATGCAACTTTCGCTGCGTCGGGCTTATTGTCCGGGTAAAACACCGAGGTGAGTCCCCTTGAGGAATAGTTATCCCCAGTCTCCTTCGTGTCGTAGTTGACCAGGACGATCGCACCATCGGGCATCTGTGCCATGACATACTTCCCGTCAAAGGACGCCGCCTCTGTGATTGGGTTTCCGTTTGGTCCGATATTCCATTTGCCACCGCTGTTCTGATACGCCTTGTGGCCTGAGCCCATCTCGAGTATCTTCACCATGTTGCCTTGAGCGTCAACGCCGGATGCGAGTGCCTGTCCGATTGACTTAGATGTCTCGAAGTCAAGCCTGGTGGACATGGAGACGACTGGTGACTTACCCTCGCCAGTCTGCGGGAAAGCCACGAACCTGACGCCTTCCTTGGTCTGTCCGCCACTCATTCCCACCGTGGTGTAGTGGATTGAGGACGGGTCAACCAAGGACTGTCCGATGGCGAGTGTTACCGTCTTGCCTCCCGCAGCGGGTGCGTTGCCAAATGCTTCTTCACCCTCAATCGGTGTCGGAGAATATAGTTTCGGAGCCGCGGCCTGCGGTGCGAGTGTCTTCGGTGCTTGTGATGCCTTCATGACACCCTGTCCAAGTTCTGCGTCAACCTTTGCCCTGACGGCGGCGATCTCGTCGTCGGTCATGCCGAGTTCCCTGAGCATGGGGTCGACATATGAGTCAAGCCTGCCCTTCTTCTCCTCAAGAGCCTGAGCCGAGGTGCGCGCCCTGCCAGCAAGTTTGCCCCCAAGGTTTTGTCCTTGGATGAGTTTCTCCGCCTCGCCTGCGTAGTCAACGGACTCAGCGCGCCTAACGGCGTTGATGGTCGCTTCGGCAAACATCTGCCTGCGTTCCGGGGTATTCATTGACTGCTTGGCAGTCTTCCATGCGCCTTCTCCGTCAAGACCGCTGAACATGAAGCCAAGTTCGTCCTCGTCCGCTGGCGAGTCCTTACCCTTACTGACCTTCTTGCCATCCTTGTCGTAGAACTTATGTCCCTTGAATGGGCCGAAGGCGTTACCGTGGTCGATCGGGTGATAGGCAACTGATCCGTCCGGGAGTTCAACCGCAATCCAGTTATCGCCCTGACGGTCGTAGTACCTGAACAACGAATCCATAACGACGCCGGTAGCGACAGACTCGGGGGTCAACCTGGCGATGATGTCGTTCTGCTGAGCAGACGGCATGTTGCGGATATGACCAAGTGGCTTGCCGTCATAGAGCATTTCGGAGGACTCAATGAGGATCGGAACTTGATCTGCCTCTGCGTCATACTCAGGGTGGAAACTGGGGAACTTGTTCGGCGATTTGTCAACGACGCCAGCAGTACGGCCACCAGATGATGGGAAGCCCAACATCTGCATGACCTGATTGCCAAACAACTCTCGGACGCCTTCTTGGTCGTTCCTCGTTGCTGACTTGATGACGAATGTCTGACCTGTCGTCGTATCGAGGAAACGTTGTGTCTGATCCTTGGGGCCTTTACCGTGGTCGTTGAACCCGGAAGCTTTGGACAATAACTTGAATCGACCACTTCCGCCACCGCCACCTTCGGTGTTTGCCCAGATGCTCTCCTTGAGGAGTTCGTTGGGGACATCGGCAAGGCTTGCGCCGTCGGCAATCTTCTGCGACCACTCTTTGACCAATGGATGGTTCTCGTCAATGGGCGAGGAGTCGGCTGACAACGGCGTCGGGACGAACTGTCCGATTGCCTTGCCGTCCACCGAGTTGACCCCGAGGTTTGTCGTGCCCTGATAGCCCTCCGCCAGTTTCGGCATGTGAGGCGCGGTGGTGAGGTTCATTAACTCCGTTGAGTCAACGACAGGAATCCCGCCGACCCCGGAACTGGAGAAGATCGCCTGCGGTGCCGGCATACCCTCCTGGATTGCGTCATCCATCTTGACGAGGGTGTAGCCACCAATGTCATCCTTGAATATGCCGACGCTCGTTCCACTAGGCATGATCGGGGCGATTGCCGCGGCGATCTCGCTAGCTTTCTCAATCGTCGGTGCGTTCTCGGATATCACCGAGGACTTCTTCAAGTCATACTGCTCGCCACCGGCAAACACGGTAGTGAACTTCTTCTTGTGCGACTCGGTCACATCGCCATAGACCTTCGTCGTGGCATAGGCCGCCCTAAGTCGTGCCTTGGCATCATTGACTTGGTCGTACGCCTCTTTGATATCGTTCCCTGTGGTTGCACTTTCAAGTGCCGCCACGGCTTTCGACAGATCTTCCGAGGCCACCTGCATCTCCATTTTGAGTTGCGTGTCGCGTTTCAGTATGTCGCCGATGCTCTTGGGGTTCTTATCAAGCATCTCCTTGAGTTCCTGCTCAATCTCAAGTGCGTCCTGCTGTGCCATCATCCGTGTTGCCATGAACTTCTTTGTCACGTCAAGCCTGACGGCGGTCTCCATCATCTTTCCGATAAAGGTGTCTGGGCTGGTGGTCTTACTAGCGAGTGCTTTCTTGAGTTCAGCAATCGTCATCTTCTTTGGATCTTGATCTCCGATCGCATCCTTGAGGATTGCGTTCATGTCGGCAAGTCGTTTCTCGGCGTCCTGCATCGCCTTGGACGCATGATCAGGGTTGTACTCTGCGTTCTTGAAAAGTTTGTTCTCCCACTCCTGAACAATGGAGGCGAGCCTGTCACCGGTTATGTTCCCGTTGGCTACGAAAGACATGTCTGCAGGGTTCTCCGCAATGCGCAATGCTTCCGAAGCCATGCCGGCGTCGTCGATCTCCCCGACATTTTCGCCAGCCGAGTTCATAGAGCTGTATGTCCACAGTGGCTGACCGAAGAAGGTGGGATGCTTTAGAGCAAACTTGAGGTCTTCGCCACCGAGTGCTATTGCAAACTGCTTTGGGTCTCCGTTTTCGCTCCAACCCTTTGCCCTTACGGAGAAGAGTCCCCACTCGCCGTCTCCGTTTACATTGAGCGAATGTTCAGGGTCTTTTTCGGCAGCGGCGGTGTTTTGATCAAAGAACTCAACTACATTCTGCTTCTGTCCCTCAGTTTGAGCGTTCAACACATTGAACATGCCAAGGGTCTGAAAGCCGAGTTCCTTCAGTTCTGAGATTTGCTTTTCCTCAAACAATGTCTTCAACACTTCGTCGGCAGCGTCGGAATCAAGTTCGTCCCACGGGATGTCATCTATGTGCTTGTCATTCTTGCTACTTGTTGCCCACGAGACATACTTCGGCGGGGTCTTGGTCACAAGGTCGTGTCCGAGTTTTTCGCTGTCGGTCATCTTGGAGAACGAGTCTTCCCAGTCCTTTGTGGACATAGCGTGGAAGTTTCCGTCGGGCGACATCACGACCACCCCGCCGTCATCGCCGAACTTCTCCCTCAGCAGGTCGTGTAAGGCTTCCTCGCTACTATCCCAGGGTTTCCCGCCAAATGCCTGAATCAAGTTTTCATTCATTGTCTTCGGAGGACCACCGGGGCCAAAAGGCTTGGTGTTATTTATGCTTGCCGAGTCCGCAGAAATGATTTTCTTGCCATATAACGGCGAGGACTCGTCGGGTGTTACATCCTCAAGTGGTTGACCAGAGTTGCCCCAGTTAGACAACTCACCTGGCATATCATCACCGTAGGCATTAGGGAAAACTTGTTCTGGATCCCAATCGTTGAACCCGTCCACTCTGGTATTGAGTACGACCGCAGTTGTTGAACCGTCGGCGGCGGTGATCTCCGCAAGTTCTAGGTCACCCTTCTTGTAGCCCTTGGGGAGGTAGTTCTTCTCGCCCGTTGTGTCATGAGCAAGTTGTTGCGCCTGACGCAATGTCGTACCCGGGGGTAGTTCAAGGTATCCCACGATTGAGCCCTCAGGGAACTTGGACTCGTCCTCGGCTCCGAGCGTCGGAACACCCTTGCTTCTTGCTTCGTCAGGAGACAGCATTGCGACATTGCCGATGGTAGCGATGCTCATTGACGGTCCGTCAATCTTGGTCGGCTTTGGTTCAGGTGTAGGGCCGGCAACTTCTTTCTCAACGTTGGCGGTGAACTCCTCGACGGTCTCCTTTGGGATCATCTTCTTCTTGCCCTGCGGCTTTGTCAACTTCTTGAAGCCGTCCATGAGTTCTTTGACCTTGGCTTCATCGCCCGGATGATCCGACTCGTATTTTCCTTGGAGTTCCTTCAAGAACGACTGCTGACCGTTGGGGCTGAGGTGGTTGAACCTGTCAAGGGCGGTGAGGCCGGGAGAGTTGCTCTCAGAATAGGCACCCTGCCCCGTGAGGACATCCCAGTTGTGTAGGTGCGTCTTGACTTTTGCCCTCAGTACGGCGTTTTCTTTATTTGCCTCCGGAATCTTGCTTATTACCCCGAGATTGTCGTATGCCTCGGCAAGATATGCCCTCATCTCCTCGTCGCCGAGTCGTTTACTGATACCGAGTTCTTCACTAATGAAGTTGCGCAATGTCTCCTTCTGAAGCTGAAGGGTGGGCTCAATCAGTTCCGTTGCGTCGGCAGGGTCAACGCCGGCTGCCTTGAGTGAATCGTCGGTGATGACCTTTGATGTCTTGTATGGCAATGGCGACGAAGGTGTGATCGAAGTTGGATTCTCCGCCTCGCTCTTCGCCGCAGCGTTCGTCAACTTGGCGATTGCCTCATCGTTGGACGGGTCGTTCTCCGCCTCAAGGGCCTGAAGAACATTCTTCGCCTTGCCTTGGCTCACACCTTCAACCAGGTTGCCAGACTCGTCTACGATTTTCTCTGCATCGGACTGAGGCTTGTTTGATACAAGGTTTGTCGGCGGAGCGTCCTTCTCTGCCTTTAGGCGCTCAGAGATTTCGACGAGTTCGTTGGTGACGGGGTCTTTGCCAATCTCGTAGTTGTCAAGGCCAGCATCGGACAGTTCTTGGAACCTCTCGGCTATCGCCTCATTGGCTCTCTCAATGCCCAGGTCGTATATGGCTGCGCGATCATCAACGCTCTCAAACCATGTATCGGTCATGCTATTGAGGTCGGCGATGCGTTGCTTGTAGGCGGCCCTACCAACAGACTTCCACTTCTCGCCGTCTGGTAAGTCCGCATAGTCAAAGAGTTCTTCGTCCTCCTCGTCTGGGGCGTTGAAGTCTGCGTCAAACTTAGTGCCGGTCGTGTTTGCGCCCGTGAGGTCGGCACTTTCAAGTTGCGCCTGACGGAGGTCTGCATTGGTTAGATCGGCGTCGCGTAGATCTGCGCCCTCGAGGTTGGCACTATTCAGATCTGCGCCCTCAAGGTCGGCACCATTCAAGTTGACATTTGCCATGTCGGCACTCTCGAGATCCGCTTCACGAAGGTTTGCGTTCTTCAGGTTCGCACCCTCCATGATGGTGTTGCTCATGTTTGCCTTGCGGAGGTCGGCGGAGGGAAGATCCGCATTGTTGAGGGACGCACCGGAAAGATCCGCTTCTCTGAGTGCTGCGCTGGTGAGGTTTGCGTTGCGCAAATCTGCACCGTTCAAGCTTGCCCTGTTCATTACGGCGTCAGAAAGGTCGGCACCCATGAGGTTGGCATCGGTCATATTGGCGTCAAGTAGGACGACACCATTCATGCTCGTGTCCCTAAGATCGGCACCCTCAAAGTTCGCATTAGGCATGTGCGCACTGGTGAGATCCGCACCAAACAGGCTTGCGCCCGCAAAGTTTGCACCCCCCAGTTCAGCGTTCCTCATGGCCGCGCCGTCAAGTACGGCTCCGGTCAAATCAGCGTCAGTAAGGTCAACGCCCTCAAGGCTGGTATTAGTCAGGTTCGCACCCCTGAGGTTTGCCCCGGTCATGTTCATATTGCTGAGATCAAGGCCAGACAAGTTCGTGTTGGACAGGTCTCTGCCCTTGAGTTCAATGCCACCGTCGTTGAGCACGTACTCAGTCAGGTCAAGACCAGAAAGGTTCATCCCAGGCGTGATCTTTGCTGGCTTCTTTGGCTTCTTCGCCTCAGGCTTAGTCGTGCCGTAACCAGCGGCAGATGCGACCTCTTCCCTGAGGCTCGCAATGTCGTCTCGTTGTTTTGTGAGACCCGCGTATATTGAGTCGTTGCCGTAATCCTTGGGCCACAACCCAGACTTCATTAGTTCTTTCGCACGTACCTTGATCATTTCGTTGACGAGCGCATCAGCATCGTCAAAACTGCCTGGATCCTTGTCTTTCTTTGCCTTCTCAATGAGGGAGTTCAAGTCGTTATACGGCTTGGCACTTAGTTGTGACGGAACTTGGTCCTTCGGTGTCTCAAGTGCTGCAGGGGTTTCAGGTTCCGTGTCGTCTTCGAGTCCCGGATGACCGTCGGCGTGCCAACGGAGTTCGTCAATCTGAGCCATGAATGACTCAGCGGTGTACTCGTTCGCCCTGAGTAGACCCTCCTTGCGAGCCTCGTCAATGTTCGCCATTGACTGCTTGGCGTACGCCGTTGCGCCTTCCTTGTC
>JGI25922J50271_10000225_pt1 | contig 16944 bp, 16 predicted proteins | sample LauGreSu1BDMLBDD_2_FD_50271 | JGI IMG/M metagenome (IMG submission 50271) | reverse complement strand
CTGCAAGTTCTGCTCCACGACATTGGCTCCGATCTTGACGGTGCGGCGGATGCCATCGCTTTTGATCCGGTCGAGGTATCGGCCAAACATGGGGAGCTTGCCAGAGAGGCTTTTCAACTGCACCCGGTCGATGGCAGCGTTGGCCGCGCCTTCTACCAGAGCGAGACCTTGGGCGAACTGCGGGTTCACATCCGGGTTCTCCAGCATGATGCGGTCGTACTCGTTTGCTTGGTAGGCGATGACGCCGAGGAATGGATTCACGGCGGTCGCCGCCATGGGAGCGATGCTTCCGGCCAATCCATACGCGCCACGCTCGGCAGTTCCCCAGAAGGATTTCTCCTCAAGCACGGGGCGGATCGGATCGACGCCGGTCTTGGCGACATTGCGGAGTTCACGCACGACCTTGAATCCCTCACGCACATTCTGACCACTCTGTATGAGGGTCTCGGCCTCCGGCACGGTAGCCTGCCGCCATGCATCGGATTCGACCCCTGCGGGAGCATTGCCGACTTCTGCTTTGGAAAGGTCGCCATCGACTGGAACCCAGATTTGCGTGCCGTTGCGGATGGACTCTAGCCAGTTGTTCACGCCCGCCTCCTGCATCTGGAGCGACCCTTGCGGGACGAAGTCGAACCCACGGGTGAACGACTGCCCCATGTTGATGGCAAATTGATCTAGCCCGGCGCGGTCGATGTGGCCTGCCTCTGCGGCAAGAGTCACATACTTGTAGATTTTCTGTCGTTCTTCGGGAGATGCTCCGATGAGCGTATTGGAGAGGGTTTGCAGTGCCTCTGGATCAGACTCGCCTTTGGTGAACTTCTCCAGCGTGGTGAGCGTCTGCGCGGCCTGCGGGCGCACGGAGTCCAGGTCATTGATCGTGTCGTAGTAGAGCTTGTATCCCTGCGAGAGGAAGGCGGCATCATTCGTACCGTCCACAAGCTCTGGATACTTTTGCTGCCATGTATTGAAGACATCGGTCATGCCGTCCACGAAGGGACGATTCTGACCTAGCTGGGAATCATTGATCGCCTTGCCGACCGACTGCATGTGGAGGTCGTTGAGTGCCTCAGTNTTCTTNTTCTGCCACTCGTAGTCNCCTTTGATATTATCAAAAAGCTGGCCATCGTTGATGTTCTTCTGACCGAAAGCGGACATCGAAAATGCATCNCGCTCGATCTCGTAATTGTCAGCGGTGACATCTCGTCCTAGTCGGTGGGAAAGGTAGCCTTGGATCGTCCCGCGCTGCCACGTCTCATCTGGATTGACTGCCTCTTTGATGGCCGTGGATCGGCCTTTGTATTCTTGGTTGTAGGCATCATCCATGAACATTTTTGAGTAATGCTCATCATTGGTGTTGTATTCCTCTTGTAGTTTTTTCTCTCCGTATTTTCCAAGAGCATCTGCCATCTGCATCCGCTCATCCCCTGTGGCATTGTCGATTTCGGTGTAGATGCGTGAAGCTGTCTCGTCGTCGTTGATTTCGATCATGAAAAATTAAGCGTTGGGGGCTTTACGGAAGGACAGGACGGCCATGCCATCGTTCTTTTGTTTTCCTCCCGGCGAATGGAAGTCGAAGCGACCAGTGAGAGGTTTGCCAAATTTGCTGATGGCTTGCTTGTCCTGCATGGTGCGGTCATCCCAGTTGCGTATCACGGTGGACCCATCGGCGAGAGTGAGTTCCACGGGGTCGCCCTTTCCAATTCCTGCGGCTTTGAATTTGCTTTCGATATCGGGCGAAATGGCAAGCGAGTTTTCGGTAAGTTTGTTGTTCCATGCCCCGATACCGGCACGCGAATTAGAATCCGAGTAGGCATCGCCTTTGAAGTTGTAACTCGTCACTTTTCCCTCAGCTTTAATCTCACGACTCTTTTTAATGAGGTCAGTTGGATTTACTGGAGTTGGGCTTGGCACAGGCTCAACATAGAGTCCACCTGTGCCGACCGGCATTGAAAACCTCATTGATTCTGGCTTGAGACGCGCCCCATCTTTCATGGCCGCATCTTGCACTGGGCCTTTGATTCGACCATTCAGATAAGCGCGGGCATCTTCGGGAGATTTGCCTTTGTTAGCAGGATCAGAAAACCAGTCGCGCATCTCGCTTTGAAGATTGTAAACCTTGTTCCAGTAAGTGTCGTATTTCGTCTGGTCTTTGATGCGGTCCGTGAAGAGACCATGGGTATCTTTCTCCGTTCCCATGTCGCCGAGGACACCGTTTTTGCCGAGGTCATTGATCTGCGAGATCATTTCACCCTGCCACTTGGTCTTCGGGTTGAGGGTTCCATCCTTGCTGAATTTCGTCCATGCCGAGGTGAGATCGTTGTGCATGACGCTGCGTAGGTTTTTGGGAACACTGGAGACGATATCATTTGAGATCGCGTTGAACTCACTCATCTGCGGATCGGTCGAGGGATCGTAGTTTGCGAGACGTGCATTCACGGCAGAGACCGCATCCGGGCGGTACGGGACATTGTCTGAGACAAGGAGGCGCAGGCGCTTGAGTGCGGAGGGATCGGTGACCTTGATGTCGGAAGTGGCTTGGTCGAGCATTTTCTCATCCGTGATGAGAATCTCGCTTCCGTTCTTGAGCTTCACCGGCGTGTTGCCATCGATGGCTTGAGCGAGCGTGTTGTAGTTGGTCGCCTCGGCATACTTGCCTTGGCGGTCTACCTCGGCCATGAGTCGCTTCACCTTGGTCGCCCGCATCTCTCCGTAGGGTCCATTGATTCTGGCGTCCGGGGTTTTCTCATCCACCTTCTCGACTTTGTATTGATCGAGGTTGGCCTTGGCCTTTGTCCAATCTGCTAAAGTATCCGCAGTCACCACATCGGTCTGGCGTTGCTCGGCGATGTTGATTGAGCGTACCTGCACATGCCCCTCCAAATCTTTGGCATCTCGCTCTCCGAGTGTCCCATTCGATTTGAACTTGTTTATGATATCAAAAGCTCCCTGCTCGTTGCCTAGTGCGAGTTCACGTTCGATCCCGATCTTGGCATCCTGCTTGTATCCCTCGATCTTTTCCTTGTTCGCCATGCCAGTGATACGGAGTCCTGTTTGGTTTGACCAGTTTGCAAAGTACGAATCAAACTTGGCCCTTCCCGACTTGGAAAACCCGAGCTTTTCGACATCGCTTTGGATGCCCTTGTTGAGTTTGTCAAAATTGGTTACCCACTCTTCGGGCGAAAGGTTCTGGTGGTCGTTCTCCTGCTGCTGCGCGGCGGCGGCGAGGAGGTTGCGTCCCTTCTCAAAGTCGGCATCGTCCTTCGCCTCGGCCATCTTCGTCGCGAAGCGGATGCCGAGCGTGGCCACATCGCTCATCGCGTCACCGATCTTGCCCATGCCGATAGCCTCACCCGCAAAGGCGTTGAGGTTGTAGGTCTCCAACTGCATGTCCTTGGCGACCCCGCGCATGGCGTTGGGGTCAAGGGCTGCGGACCCGCCGAGTTGGGCTACGCGAGGCGCGATGATGCCGCTGTCGGGCGCGACTCCTTGCGGTCCTGCGTTGGGTATATCGGCGAGTCGTATGGCGGGCATGGTTATCCTATCGATTTATTTGCAGCGGGTTTGGTTTTAGGCGTGTAGCCGCCTGCGGCCTGCGATCCGTAGTACCCGGCTTGCGAAATGTTGGAGAGTGCCGACCCGTATCCGGCGTACATGGTTCCACGGGATTGGGACATGCCTGCGCGTTCTTCGATGGCGGCTTGGCGTAAGTTGATGCGGTAGCCTGCGCCTGCGGCCTCCTCGGCGAACTTCGCATCGTCCAAGCTCAACTTCGCGGCCTTGGAATTCATCATCGCGGCAAACGTGTCTTGGTTGAAATTGAAGTCGCCGATGATGTCGTTGAGTCCGGCCTCGCGGCGTTTCTTGTTGGTCTCCAGATTGGCGAGGAGTTTGGTGTCGTTGACCTGCATGTCGTACATGTTTGCGGTATCAGCCAAAACAGCTAATGGAGAGCCTTCGGGGGTGACTCCTCCTGCGGCGAACTGACTGCGTTGGAGACCGAGGATGCGGTCCTTCTCGGCGCGAATGCGGCCTGCTTGGTCGCGGGCTTGGGCATCCTGTGCGGCGGCCTGCGCTCGCAGTTGGTCGCTCTGCTGACCGAGCATCTGCCGGTTCATCTGCGCCTGCTGGGCCTGCGCGTCTGCATTGAATCCTTGAATCTGCGCGTTGAATTGCTCGGCCTGCGCGGCACGTTCCCCGGCGAGGCGCTGCCAAGAGGCGTTCTGCTCTGCGGCCATGCGGTTGTACTCGGCCATCGCGGCCTGCGCTTGCGACTGCTCGTTGCTAGAATAAATCGAGACGCCTGCGCTCGCGACTGCGGCGATGGCAGCAATGCCCATGAACCAAGTGCCGGGGTCAGCCATTGGAAACCTCCTGCGTTGAAGCAAACATTTGGACGAGATTTTTTTCACCGGCACGAAACCCGTGGCGCTTGACCAGACGCACCATCGCGGGATGGGCATACGCTGCCATGGTGTGGTAACCGAGGTCGGCGGCGATCTTTTTGAGGCAAGACATGCAATGCCCAAACGCCTCGCGAGCGAGCTTGATGGAGAGACCCGGAGCAGATACCGCATGCTCGACCATGCACATTCCATTGGAATTGCTCATGTGGAGAAAGAGTGAGGCGGTCGGATTCCCATTGATCTCGCAAATGACTCCGCACTTTGGCAGAACGATTTCTGGGACGATGTCCTTGCCGTGAGCGACACGCCACTGCGAGAGCATCTCGTAGTCGGATTCGGTGTAGGGTCTCATGTGGATGCTATTCATTACCGTAGGCGTCCCAGACAGGTTCGATGGCGAGGACACACATTGGGTATGGGTCACTTTGCTGGACGGATACATCGGCGTCGAATCCAAACGTGCCTGCCGTCAAGATTTTTTGATCGCCCGTGGTGAGGGTGCTGGCGAGGTCGTACCACTGCCCGGCATTGACGCGCACTTCGCCGCCTTGGCTCTTTTGAGTTCGCACGACCACCTTGTGGATGCGCTTCTTTCGGCCTTGCGATGACCCGTCTTCTAGGTCCATGTCGAGCTTCATGGGAGTGAGGGTGGATGTGTAGGGCAGGCCGACATATCCGGCGGTGGTAGCGGGAACGGTGACCGCTCCTCCAGACACGACAGCAGTGCCGGTGAGGACTCCATTTTGCACAATGGTGACCGTCTTGCCATTGAGATGCGTGAGACCTGCCACGCTGCGGTTGGCTGAGCCGGAAGCAAAAGCCACATGCCCGTCAAGGTAGCGCCATGAGGCGCTCGTCTGGTTGTCGAAATTCGTGCGCCACAGCAGCGGGAACCGCTCGATGGTGCGGTAGGTTGAGCCAGCCACGGTGCGCTTGACCACCATCCAGACTTCGTCCTCGGTGAGGTTGCCGTAGATGGTAGCGACCGACTCGACATCAGCCTCATCGGCGATGGTGTGGCGATGCCAGCCAACCACCTTCTGGTCGCGCTCGTAGGTCATGCCAATGAGCGTGCCATCCCCGCGCACGCACCAAAGGATGGCGTCTGGTTGTTGCTGGTAGGCGACCTCGACGATTTCGCCGACCGTGATGTGTTCGGCAAGCAGAGTCAGATCGGGCGCGACCCACCCGTCCTTGTTTAATTCGTAGACGAGTTCGCGCACCTTGCGTCCGTTGCGTTGGACGAAGAGGAGGACATCGTTGACCATCGCGGCCCGCATATATTTGCTCCCGTAGCTGGCCTGCCTGCGCGTCTTGACGTTGGTGGCCGAGAGCGCCGAGGCAGAATCCGCTGCGCCAATCGTCCACTCATCGCCGGATGTGCCGACGAGCATTTCGGATTGCGAGAACATCCAGTTGATGCGGTTGCCTTCGCTTGCCGCGAGGGTGAACTGCACCGCATCGCTGGCATTGACTCCGAGTTCAAAGTTTTCAAAGTCGCCAATGGCACTGCACCAAATCGTGTTGGGTTGCGCCTTAGTCCCACCGAAGCAGAGTCTCTGCTCATGCAGGCACACCGAGCGAGGGTAGCCACTCGTTGCATTGAATGCCCCGTATTGCCAGTATTTCGTCTTTGTGCCTGCTGCGGCGAGAGGTCCGAGCCACTTGTCCACATTGATGGTGCTGGCTCCGGTGATGGTCGCGACCCCGCCGATGATCGGCGTAGAGCTATCGATGCGAGCGTTGGGAACCTGTTGCGTGGTCCATTTGTTGGTATCGATTTTGTCGGCTGCGGGTAGGTCATACCTCGCCATAAAATATTTATCCGTGTTTTGCAATTTGACGTAGCTGCCTCCTAAAAAAGCTATATGGTCATACCACAAAACTGAATCCGCTATTTCCCAATAAGTATTTGGAAACAGCGGTGTATTTTTTGGAACCGCTTGTTTCGCCCGCCACAACCCCCCGGATGTGTTGGTTGAGCCGGGTTGGAGGACATAGTCTCCATAAGCGTAAGTGTCAGTAGAATTCCAATTTTTCAAACCATTATTTGGATCGGGAACTTCATCGTCGCTGGTTATCTGCTTCCACTTCGTATTGTCATACAGATCGGTGGCGGCTTTATGCTCCAGCATGCAATAATAGGTCTTGCCAGAGTCGTATACGAAGTCGCCGACTTTGTAGGGAGTTGACTTGGACCATGTGGTCGCAATCTTTTGCGCGTTGGAGATGACGATCTTTAGCCCGCATAGACTATCTTCCGTTCCACTTGTGATGATATTTTTGTCGTTATCGACAACGTATTCGCGGACGATTTCCATTTGACTCAAGTTCTCCGGAAAGACATCGCGGTAGCCGGTGACCGTAGTCGCAGGAGAAATGGTGTATCGGTAGGTGTTCGTGGTGACCGAAGAAATCGCGGCATTTAGTTGTTTGTAATCGCCTTTGAATGACACGCGATCACCGCTATCGTAACCGTGATTGGGTTGATACACCTCGATGGTCGTTGAGTTAACTGGGTATGCAAGGCCCGCGCTGACTCCCGCCTGCATGATCTCGGCTGGCACGCGCAGGATTTGGATCGTCGCTCCCCATGTACCAGAGGTCTCAAAATCCCATGCCCCGTCGACAAGCAGAATGTCAGATTCAAAATTCCCGACAATTTCCACTTGCTTGTAGAGATTGGAATTCTGCCATTTGAGTTCGATTTGCGATCCGATATACCCAGTGAATGGGTTGCCGCTGATCATTGGTCCCATTTGATTGGAGGCCAAGGGAAGTGACGAAACATTGCCAGCGGCGATAGCGGCAGGAAAGGTTGTTGCCGTAAAATCTTTTAAGACGCGAAACGGAAAACTCGTCGATGAGATCAAAGTCCACTTTGTGGCATCAAAGGTCGCCGTAGCAGTGTGGGCGGTTATGCATTTAAATACCCCGCTTGCTGTGTATACCCAATCATCTACAGCATAAGCAACTGAAGCAGTCCAATAAGGTGGGTAAAGATTGGTGTCTTTAGGATATGAGATTCCAGACGAGAATGTATAATTAGATACGACTACAAACAACTTCGTCTGATTTTCCGAGCTATCGAGCAGAGGCGGGTAGGCAAATTTGACCTCCTCAAATGTCCAGTTAGTATCTGATACGCGAGTGAGTTTGCGAGGCGGGTAGTTCGCGTGCGCGAAGTACATGATGTCGTTGACTTGGCAGTATTGGATTTCGCGCAGATCGGCTCCCACATACGGAGTGACGAGTTCTGTGCCGCCGCTGGAAATGACTTGCAGCGCCCCTGTGGCGGGATTCCAGACACGGAGGTAGCCCACGCCAAGCTCGATCACGAATCGGGTCGTGGTCGAGAAGTTAAACCCGATCAATCGGGATTGCGTGGACGAGGATTTGGTTGTTCCGACATACTGAGTTCCCGGACGGCGGATCACACCACCGTAGGGCAGGATTTGGAAGTTCTCCAACGTGCGGCAGGCCGAGCGATATTTATCCAGCGAGGTGCGGGCGTCCACCATGGGTGAGACTTCACCGGCGTTGAACGATGGATAAAAATCGAATTTCGGCATGGGTTACTTTCGCAGGTCGCGGAGGACTTTGATGAGAGTGGCGATGCCGACAGCAAGGCCGACCGTGACCGAGGCGAGGCGCATCCCCGCTTCCAAGTGAGGAAGCAGGGAGTACGCCGCCGCGCCGATGGAGGTCGCGCTGCCGATGAGGCCGGTGGCTGCGGTCTTGAAGTTCTCTAGACTCATGAGTTGGATTGAGCGATGAGATTTCCAACTATGCTCGTCGTGGCGCACTGGGCCAAACGCTCGGTGACCAAAGCATCCGTCTTCGCCTTGATGGCAGTGATGTTGGTGCTGACCGAGGACGCGAGGCGGCTGGATACGGTCGCGTCCAAATTCGCGAGTTTGGTGCTGTTGGAATCTAGCTCCTGCCGGATGTCCGTTGCACTCGGTCCGCTGGCGCTGGTGAGCGTGCGGGCAGCATGACTCCAGATGTCGCTAGGCGTGACTGAGGCTGGCGCGTTGGTCAATGTGTCCACCGTGCCGCCGGTGATGGTGCGGCTGGCTGCGCCCCAGACTGCGGATGCCACGGCTGCGGGATCGAGGACGGCGGTTCCGGTGGTTTGCATGACCGCGCCTGCGCCTGCGGCAGAGCTGTGGCTGGCTGGCACTTCAAATGTGACCGAGGTGCCGGAGACGACGGAGGCGATGGTGTAGGTGCTGTTCCATTCGCTATTGCTTGCGCCTGTCACCGTGATTTGGTCGCCGACGACGAGCGGGTAGCTGTAAGCCAGAGTTGCCGTGGCGGTCGTGCCGGATCGCGTGGCCGTGAACGGCATCGATGGCCCGTAGTTGACCGAGAGCGCGATCGATCCGCGAGCGGGAACGGTGAGGCGACCTGTGAGGTTGCCGCTGGCGTAGCTCACGCCGCTGCGGACATCCGTGGGGTTGGCTTGGCCGAGGGAGTTGTCGGCGGTGTAGTAACGGACGAAGCTGTTGGCGTTGATGCCGTCGAGCGCGTGCTGGATGTAGCTGGCTGTCGGAGTGGTGTTCAAAATCCAAACGGCGGCGTTAATTGGTTGACGCCCGTTGGTCGCTGCAACAAAAGACCCAGATAAGCGCAATGTGCCAGAGCCTTCTAACGACGCGCCTCCCGCTGTCGCGGTAAATAAACAGTTTGTTGCTACTAAAGTGTTTATGCTGTATATGGCAACGTTTCCGCCAACACTGCAATTTGATGCAATGATGCTTCCTCCCGAAGCATTATACACGCAGGCTTCTTGGTTTCTACCAGAGCCATTGGAAATTACGCATGTATTTAATATGATAGTTCCAGAGGACGAATTATTGACTGCTCGCGTTTGGGAATTATAAATTCCAGAAGTAAGCGTGGATGTGTTTATTGTTATCGTGCCAGTCGATGCGTTAGCCACTGCATGACCGGTTGTTAATGTTCCGGCCGCAGCTGCTCCAGTAATATTGCCGCTGATTGTTAGAGTAGCGGGGGTTACAGCAGAGAAAGATAGGGCATTTGTAGTATTATTTACTCCTCTTATGTTTGCCAAAATTGAAAGTCCGCTTGACGCGACAGAGAATGCACCGCCAGTTGCGGCAGATGTGCCCCCCCCGACAAACGATGCAGTGACCGATCCATTTGTGATAAGTGCCACATCAACATTCTGGTCGATGGTGACCGTGAAGTTGTTGGAATAGATGTTATGGCCTTCGCCATTCGGAGGCACTGCTCCACCTGCCCATGTTGCTCCTGCACTCCAGAGTCCCGATGCGATTGCGCGATAGTTAGCCATGTTTAAAGTCCTTTCGAGAGGATGAATTTTTGCAAAGCCGCGCTGATTTCCGCGACGGCGGTGAGGGTTGGCTCGTCGGAGCCGGAGAGGCTACCGAGGGCGATGTTTACTGACTGCTCTTGCGCCTGCTCTGGCTCGCCGCCTTCGACCAAGCGGGTCGGAATGAAACGGGCGGCGATGGACGCATCGCTGGAACCATCGGCGAGGTACGTGCCCGATATGGCGAGGTTGAGCGAGAATTTGTCGTAGGTTTTGCCGTCGATTTGGATGGGGTTTGTAGCGTTCATAGGTTAAGCGTAGGTTAAGTTGGTTTTGTTGCTCCATGCGCCGATGGCGCTGGCTTCGGAGACCACGTCTCCATTGTCATTGGTTGTTGTTTTGTTGATGTCCCAGAGGGCAACGTCATAGACGCTGCCCGTGGAAGGAAAATCGGATGTCGAAATGCTACCCAGATAGATGGCATTTCCGATGAGGGCGAAGGCCCAGAAGCGTTCGACGGCGGCGCTTGCTCCTCCGATGGCGTAGACCGCTCCCGTCCCCGGATGGCGGGAATAGAGGAGATGGTCGGCGTGATTCAAGCAAATCTCTCCTAGACCTAAATCATTAGATGTCGGGACTTTGCCTGCTACCGTGGATTTTTTGGGAATGATGGTGGCCATTATGGAATGGGGTTGCCTCCGGGGGATCGAACCCCGGAGGCGGTGGAAGGACTAGTAAGTGCCTCCGTCGATGGTGCTTTCAAGGGCGCTCACGCGAGCCGATACGGCAGATACTGCCGAAGTGCGTGCGGAAACCTCTGACAGGATGTCTGCCTCTGCGGCGGTCACCCGTGATGTGAGGGCAGTTGCAGCAGTCACCACGTTGTCGATACGAACTCCGAGCGCGGAATCGGCAGAAGTCCTTGCGGAAGCCTCTGAGGAAACAGCACTGGTGCGGGCGCTCACCTCTGCGGCGAGGTCGGTTTCGAGCGTAGCGATTTCGCTCTCTGCGGTCGTCACTCTACCAGCGAGTGCCGTTGCGGCAGTCGTGATGGTCGATTCCGCACCTGTGGCACGGGTCACTTCCGATGCGAGGGCGCTGGCTGCGCTGGCGGCGAGGCTAGTGATGGCTCCGTTGAGAGTTCCATCTGCGGCTTGGAAGGCAGTCACGACTTCGGTGAGGGAGTCGAGGGCTGCGCCGTCCACGTTGGAGAGGACGTTGTCAATCCTAACTCCAAGTGCCACTTCTGCTGCCCCGGCACGCGAAGCCTCTGCACTGACTGCCGAGGTAAGTGCGGATTCTGCTGCTGTCGCCCGTGTGATTTCCGAATTCAGCGAGGAGGTCACCGACGAAATCGCGGCTGATCTCGATGAGGCTTCGGCTGCGATATCGTCTGCGAGATCACCCTCAACGCCTTGAGCGCGGGAAATTTCCGAATTCAGCGAGGAGGTGAGAGTCGAATCCGCTGCGGAGCGAAGCGAGGCTTCGGCGCTGACCGCGGAATCTGCGTAAGTCTTTTTCGCAAAGACATTTTCGCCACCAATCGCCAGAACGCCTTCTGCCGTTCCGATGAAAAGCGACTTGTTTAGTGTATCATACGCCAACTCAGAGAGTTGCAAGGATGAGGGCTGACCACTGCCCCGTTTGATTTTGATGATTGGATTTGCCATATTATGTTATTTTTTGTTGGGTTTGTGTTGTTGTTTTGGGGGTAACTAGAATTGACCGCAGTCGATGGTCTGAATGAGTGGGACGTAGTGGTCCCCGCTCCATCGGTAGGGTGCGCCACTGGAGAGATCGACGTACATGCGCTGCGAGCGACCGGTCTGGGGAAAATCGTCTTGGGTTGGGTACTCGACAATGGATTGAACGGAATCCGGCAGAATAAGCTCAACGGAGGAGAGGTCGAGTTGCTGGGAAATGTTGGATTCGGTGATCGTCGTCATGCGTAGGTGGCGGTCTCCCGGTTAGTCCATGCGACATTGATCGCCTTGTCAGTGGATGAGATGGTTCCAGACGAACTCAGAGCGGAGCGAGTGATCTCCCACATAGCTACATCAGCCGATGATCCCGTGGCGGGGATAAAGGAATTCAACATGACCCCGTAGTAGCTAAATGTTCCGGCGGCATTGATACCAAAGGAGTGGATGTAAAGATCGGGATCGCGCTGCGTAGAGGGCGAGTAAAGGCCGAGGGCGATGACGACGATTTTCGCTTTGTTTGGGATAGATACCGCGAAAGTGATTGTGCCAGCGCCTTGGTTCACCAGATAATCGATAGTCGGTTCTTGGAGTACGCCATTGATGGCAACGATCACATGATTGGGATCGCTCGACTTGAGACCGTTAATGAGAAATGTCTTTGTGACGCCATCCCCGGTGAGGCGTGTCTTTGTGTTGGAAATTAAGCTCGCTTGAGGCAGGACAAGATTGAGGGTCTGATTCGGAGCAGTGCCAGTGATGGAAGCTGAGGCAACGATTCCCGGCGCGACAGAACCAATGGAAAGGGTATTGGATACCCCAACTGGTCCTTGAGGGAGACCGAAGTTGAGGACAGCGGTGTCGGCTGCGCCCGTGTTCGTGACCGTAGGGGTTGACCCCGATGGGAGGTTCGTGACCGTTCCCACGGTGACCAATAGCGAGGGGTAGCTCACGCCACCGGCAGGACCACCACCAGAAGATTGCGCGGCATCGATGCCCTCGCCTCCGTTGCGGGAGGAGACAAGCTTGCTGCTCATCCAAGCGGGTTTGATGCGACCCTTACGTTCAGTGCTGTCCCGGCGCATGGCAGGGCTTTTGGCAAGGGAATCGCTGTCCTTGGCAAGCAGGAGCGCCTTGGCGGCATCGCCAGTGAGCGGAATGGCAAGCTTGGATGCGAGATTGGCCGTGAGCAGGTCAATGAACATCGAATCAAAGAGGGTGACATCGGTGACCTTGCGGACGTATTCCAACGTGATCGCCTTTCCGAGCCACACATCCCAGTCGCTCGTCCATCCTATGGTGAGGCCAGGTTGTTTTGTCGTGCTGGCAACAAGGCAGCGGTAGACGACTCCGTTGTTGGAAACGGCATTGCCGACCTCGTAGGAGCGGTCCACGACCCACGCAGGCGTGCCGGAATCCACATTGCTCAGAACGAAATTGCCAGCCACCTCCCATGAGGAGTCGCCTGTGGAATAATCGTAGTCATTGACCCGGAAGACGCGCAGGCAGTCGGATGGGATTGCGTAGCGGTAGGACCACTTGTATTCCGGGCGAGGGAGAGTCTCGATGACGGTCCCGCTCTTCATCGCCCAAGTCCACGATCCGGCTAGGAGCAGGGCATCGCGCACCTGCGGGTAGAGCGACTTGGCAAGAAGCATCGCCTGCGAGGAGGGACCGAACTGCTCGGCAGTGCCGACCCGCAAGATTGCTTGGCGGCAGAGTTCATCCTCGGTGAGCGTGGTGGATGGACGCGAGGAGGCGCGGGCCTCGACCGCATTCTTGAGAGAGGGCTTAGAAGCGAGGAAGGTTAACTCTTTGAATAGTTCCTCGGATTTCATTGGGCATTACTTTCGATGAGTTGCGAGAGCTTGATGGCCAAAGTCACCGTGAGCATGTTAGTAAAGACGGGTGGGAACTTGCTGGCGTCTGCCACGATCTGAGTCGTTTCCACTTTAATGGGAGTGGAGAAATTGGTGTGAATGTATCCCGCTACGACTTCCCAGTTCCCAAAGTTTTCATCCTCGTCCACGCCATTGACGCGAAGAACCTTTAGCGTGCCTTGCGGGAGGAGATATCGTGTCGTGTAACCGAAGGCAGGAGGAGTGGCATCTGCCGAGAGAGAAGATTGAAATCGAGCGAACTGCCAATCGAAGTCGGACAGCACTTCATTCCGTGTCTGATCGTAGAGGCTGGCAGCAATGGCCATGGGTTGGCCAAAGGGTTTGAAGGCATCAGCACTGCCGACACGCAGGAGGGCTTGACGACAAATCTCTGAAGAGGTCAGCGTTCCCGAAGTAGTGCGAGGGGCTGCTGTCCTTTCCGTGGAATATTGGAAGGCGGGCTTGCCGAGCATGGCCATGTAGAGTTCCACGCATTGCTTGAAGAGGTCTTTGCTGCCGGTGAGTGGCATGGCAAGGACGCCTGCGAGCTTGACGGCAAGTAGCTCAGTGAAGATCGCAGGGAACTTGGTGGTATCCGTGATGTTGGCGATGTAATCCAACGTGACGGGAGAGGCAAAATTGGTTTGGAGGGAAGAACCGAGGATTTCCCATTGTCCGAAATTCTCGCTTTCGTCGATGTTGGCGAGGCGGATAGATCGGATGTAGTCGCTGGGGAGAGCGTACTGGAAAGTGTAGCCACCGAGCGGGGTCGTGCTGCTGGTGAGGCTGACTAGCTTACGGCAGAACTGCCAATCGAATTCGGCTTGGAGTTCAGCGACCGTCTGCGTGTAGAAGAGCGTGCAATACTGCGCCTGTGCGGTCGCATCAGCGAGCGTGGTGATACGAGCATCACCAAGTCGAGCGAGGGCCAAGTTGCAGATTTGAACGTCCGTCATTGAGGCAGGTAGTTAAAAAAAAGCGGCAGACATTTCCCGGTCTGCCAGCGGGTTTTTTCAATTAGAGGACTTCGTCGCAAGCGATCTCGACGACCTTCTTTTCTTCCATGCGGACAGCGGCGAGGCTGGCAACGGAGCGGATTTGAAGGGAGTGCGAGAGGTCGGCACGCACGTCCATGTGCGTTTTGAGTCCACGCTCGGCCAAGATCACGCCACTCTTCACATACGCGAAGCAGGAGCGGATATCGGTTGCGAGCGGGAGTTGCTGGCTGCGGCGGAATTTGAAACCCATGAAGGTATTCAAAGTCCCATCCACAAGGGCGCGGACCGAGTTGTAGTCTGCCGAAGTCGCCTCGACCGTGCGGAGCAGGTCTTGAAGTTGCTTGGCGCTCACAACCATGATGCGCTCCTCTTCCTCGTCCACTTCGTTGGAATCGAAGAGGAACTTCGCGGCACGGAGCTTGGCGATGGTGAGGCCAGAATTGGCAACTGCGCCACTCTCGACATAGTTGGCTGCGATCTTCTGACCCGCAGGCAAAACGGTGGGCGTTGTGCCGGTCGTGCCAGTGAAGGCTGTGCCGCCGAGGGCGTCGATGATGATCTTGTCGCAGGTGCGAGCGTAAGCGGCTCCGTGGCTTTGGATGATCGGGCTAGTAGGTAGCACGACTTCGCCGAGGAACTGCTCGTCGAACTCGTCAACGAGTTTCGCGCAGTCGTATTGCTGCGGGCGAATCCACCGCTTGGCCATGACTTGATCGGTGATGCGAGTATCGCCAGAGCGATCCGTGATCTGCGTCATCGATGTTGCGTCGAGTTGGTTGTAGGATTTTTCCTTACCTTCGATTGAATCGAGGGTGACGTATTGTTTCAGCGCACTATTCTTTTGCTGAACGAGGTGTTTCCAGTTCGAGTCGAACTGAGTAGTGTAGTGATTGGGTATGTTCGTCAGAACTCCGTTTTTATCCATTTTGTCTCCTTTGGTTTTTGTTGAGTTGGTATCAGTCGAAACTGATGATTTGTTTGCTCCCTTCGCTTCCGAGTGTCCCGTATGGGGTCAGCGGCGGCGGGTAATTAGGGAGCAGGCTCAACAAGGAGGTGTCTGCTCTGACGGATTTACGTTTCAGCCCGATTGAGTATCAGTCAAAACATNTTTTCAGAAATGTTGCGGGGCCGGGAGTCGAACCCGGAACTCAAGGGTATGGGCCTTGCAAGATACCTTTTCTCCACCCCGCGAAATNNTCATCCCTGCTTGAGCAGNCCGGTCACCAGAGTCGCGGCCTCNCGGTCGCCCTCCATGTACCGCTTGTGCCANNTNTTGTCGGGATTNNTCATGATGTCCTTGGCGCGNGCNNNGCCGGTCATAAACTCNGAGCCACTCATCGAGCGNCCGACCTTGTCCTCGCTCATCATTTGAGCCATGCGNACNAATCCACGNACGACTTCGGGGTCTGCNAATCCCTGTGAGTTNGCATTNACNCCCGCGATCTTCGCGGCCTGCTTNGCNAGNCCGATGTTCTTNTCAAACTCCCCTCCCCANTCCTTCTTGAGGGTGTTGACCGCCTCGACATGCTGCTTCTCAATCTGCGCCTGCATGCCCTGCATTTTGAAATGCTCCATCTTTGCGTGTTCGGTCACTAGCGCCTTCATCGCGGAGGGCGGTATGTTGTGCTTGTGGGCGATCTCAGCGTAGTTTTTGACGTTGTTGTCATCCCATGTCATGCCCTCTGGGAGCGCATCGGGAGCGAACTTGTACTCGTCAATCGTATCGGGAACTCCGAGCGAACGACGAAATGCCGCGACCTCTTCGGGTGAGGATTTCTCATTCGGTACGCCAAGCTTTTTTCCAATCAGCGCATTCGCATTCGCGAGCGCCTTGGCCATGTCGGGAACGCTCTTGTATTTACTGAGCGTGTCTTTGTAGGCGGCAGAATCCTCCGGGAGGTTATTCGTCCAACCATCGGCAAATGTGCCGTCCGGGTTGACGTAGCCTGTGTGTTGCGTTGCGGTTGATGTCTCCGTTGCGGCTGGCGCTTCGGCGTTGGTGGCGGCTCCTGTGTCGAGCAAACTCTGCTCGGAGGAGGTGTCGGTGGTGTCTTCCATAAATGGTATCAGTCAAAACATCCCTACTTTTCGGGGTGGTAGCCGAGATGGGTCTCACGACCGGCGTAGGTCTTTTGGAATTCCTCTGGGGCGTAGTCGCGAAGCCATTCGACAAGCTCGATGGTCTTGTCTCCGAGCATGGGGTCCATATCGGGGCGTGGTGGGATGTCGGTGTTCTTCTTGCTCATTTTTTGATGACCTTGCGTTTGGGTGTTTCGATGTCGCCATCGGCGATCACAGGGCGGCGAAGCATGGTTTCGATGTGAATGAGAACGCCTCTCTGACCATCGCGAAGGGCGGCGACCACTGGGTTGAAATCGTAGCCGGGGAGAAAGACCTGCGAGTCGGTCGCGAACTGACTTTTGATGTCAGCGATAATGAGAGCGCCATCCTTCGTATCGAATACACGGTGGTAGGCATTGGTGAGGCGCTGGCGCTCACGCTCACGCTTGAGGGCGGCAGATTTGTCTTCGGGAGCCATCATGCCATACCGGGGATCATTTGCGCGATGGCCGAGTCTTGCTTCACGCCACCGACCTTGCCGATGGCTGCGGCTTGACGTTCCATCTGCTCGGCCTGCGCTTGAGCTTGTGCGGCCTGCGCTCG
>JGI25922J50271_10000218_pt1 | contig 17090 bp, 7 predicted proteins | sample LauGreSu1BDMLBDD_2_FD_50271 | JGI IMG/M metagenome (IMG submission 50271) | reverse complement strand
ACTACTACATTTCTAATTACGATGTCATTTCCTACAGTCAACTTCACAGTGTACATACCAGGTGCAACAGGTGTTCCATTGCTGTCTTTAGTATTCCAAGANATATTNGANGTACCAAGACCAAGGTCTGAAGAGAATGAGTTAACCATATTTCCAAGCAAGTCATACACTTGAACACTTACATTCTCTCTTGAAGAGGTTACTGCAAAGTTCACTGATTCATTTGCTGGATTTGGATTTGCTTCTGATACAAGTGTCTGACCCATAACTGAAGTCGGTTGATCTTCATTTACATTACTTGCATGATCATAGAGGATCACGAAAGAATTGATAAAGTCAGGCTTGATTGTAATCTTGAAGTCATCGCCCGTTGCTTCTGCATCAATCAATGCACTTCTCTTACCTGTACCTGTAGCCATGTCATACTGGAAGTAGTTGAATGAACCACCATCCATAATTCTCCATGAACCACCGCTTGGATTGCGTGTTGCATCTGTGCGTGAAGGTACTGTTGACATCTTCCATGTCAAAGTTACAGGTGTTGCTGGTGATGTATTACCAAGCTCTGCACCTGACTGGAAGCGTGCCTTGTACATTGTGCGTGAAGAATCGCCTTTGATCGCTGTTGGGAAAACATTGCGATGCATACCGTTTGTCTTGATGATCGTCCAACGAGCATCGAAAACATCTGTTGGTGGGAATGGAGGCAATTCGAATTCNCAATAGTTTGCATCGAGTTTACCTGCATCCGGCTCTTTTTCACCTGTTGTAGCATTGCGTGCTGTACCGAATTGAAGGTCTTGATAAGCACCTGCATTATTCTGTACACGGATAGTTGTAATGAAGTCTGTTACATCAGATACATTTACCTTGAAGGTATAGAATGTTTGTGCATCACCATCATCTGCTTTGATACGGATAGTAACTTTACCATCTGTGATCAAGCTTGAAGGAATGTCCAAAGGTCCATTTGACTTGATGATAACTTTGTTATTCATTGCTGAAGCTGTATCAGCTGCAGTNCCATTAATAACAGAAGGTTCAATTGTCAAATTACCAACNGGAGGATCAATACTGATTGTAACTGATTCTTTAGCATCTGCTGGNATCTCGCGGAGAAGATCAATATCACCTACTGTGATTGTATCTTCATAAGCTTGACCATTTGCAATACAACGGATAGCTGGAGACATGATCGCTCTTGGATCATGATTTGTCTCTTCAACTTCAAGATCAATAACTCTAAGATCTGTCAATCCACCTGCATCAGTAATGAGAACTGTTACTTTCTCAGCATTTGCACCTTTGCGTGGAGCATCTTTCACACCTGGAGTACCATAGAGAAGACCGCTCTTAGGATTGATCTTCAACCATTTTGGTGTTGTCTTAACATTTGTAAGATCCCAGTTTCCTGCTTCTGCAAAGCATGGATCCTTAGGTACATCATTTCTTGATTCATCTGTATAAATCAATTCAAATGATTGTTCTTGACCAAAGTTAGGATCGAAGTAATCAATACGTTTTGAGAAGTCGAGAAGTGCAGGATTATAATCTACATCTTCTTTAGCCATTGGAAGACTTGTTGTTCTGATTTCAGGCGAAACATTGATAAATACTCGCTTTGTCATGTGAGTAACACCGCTATGACCATCATTTACAACGATTGTTATCATTGTATCTGTGTTCAATGCACCATTTACTCTTGCAACTGTTTCTTTTGGTGTCATCATTGTAAGAGCTTGTGCTCTTGGAATACGAACATTCAACTGACCAAAAGTTGTAAAGTCATAACCATTTGCGTCTACATCTGTATCAGAAGTATTCTTGTGAAGATATGTATCACCCATCCAAGTTGGTCTTGTTTGTGACAACTCATCTGTTACTTGATCATCTGAACGAATTGCTTTTGATTCAAATGAATATGATGTACGACCATAACGGAAGTCCCATCCTTCATTTGTAGCAGCNTCAAGGTCTTCTTTTTCATCATCTGTTTCAAAATCTACAAAGAAGCGAAGCTTATCTGTAACGTTTGCAACGAAGAAGTTNTGATTNGCNCCTGCAGCTGCACAGTTTGCACTNGTTTGTAATGTGTTTTGGAATACCGGTTGGCTATCAATTACATGAATTGAGAAGCGGTAAGTAATCTTAGCTGCATTACCAAAGTCTACTGTATCTTGATTTGCATAACGAGCATTTTCTGCATCGTATGATTGTGCGTGGTAATATGAAGGATAGAGATAGATGAACTTAGATACAACATTCTTTGTGAATGCCAATTCAAGTTCAGCTGCATCTGTGATTGATGTGCCCATCAATGTATTCTTCTGAGCATCTGTTAAATTCAAAGCACGGATTGCATCAGTACCTCTATAGTTAGGAGCCCAGTTTTGTGCTGTAACTTCAACATGCTCACCACCTGGAATCACATATGGATTTGATGGCTTACCAAACAAAGCGATACGACCTGTAGCGCCATAGTATGGATGTGTTGTTGTTCTTTCATTTGACCAAACTGTATCTGCTTTCAACCAACGGCGGATACCTGTAAGCTTAGTAGCTGCTGTATCTGCAGTAAATGTACCGTTTCCGTTAAGGAACAATGGCATCCATGTGTACTCAAGTTGAGTAAAAACATTACCATCTGCATTTGAAAGATTCATTGCCCAGCGTGGATCATACATTTTGTTTGAGTCAATAGCTGTGATAACAAAGATTGTATCACGACCAATTTTTTGACCTGCTGTTGATGCACGATTATAGCTTACATCTTCATTAACAAAAACTTTGTCTTTGAATGATGTGAAGAACAATGGATTAACATTTGGATTAGCAACGCTAACTGCAGAACCTGTCCAAACTGGACCTGGAACTGAACCATTGATACGGAATGAGATACCTTTATTGATAGCTTCATTTACACCTTCTTTCCAGAGGACTGATCTTGAAACTACACGGATATGATCACCAGGACGTACTGGAAGTGAGTTGTAATTTTCACCCGCATAATATGTCACTGCACCATTTGGAATGGAAGTTGGCAATGTAGCACGGTTGATATATGTTACTTTTTCACTACCATAGTTATGTGTTCTTTCATCATCAAGTTGCATTTCCCATCTTCTGCTTCCAAGTGCTGCGCTATCTTCTGAAACAGCATTATCAGCGATGAAAGGAAGAAGTGAATTAGTACCACCATAGTTTGCCAAACCTTCATAGAAGCGGCGAACTCTTGATGTTGTACCTGTTCTTTCAGCTGAGTCAGCTACGAAATCTACACGACCACGGAGATATTCACGAGGATAAACACCGTCATTGTCAGTAGTTGCGACGTCTGTCATTTGTGTCATATTAACACGAACATAGTCACCGGTTGAGTCATTGATAACAAAGAATACTGATTCATTTAATACCAATGGATCATCATTGTTTGTATTGATGTCTGCACCGTTATATTCTGCTTTAGCTTCGAGGAACAATGGATATCCGACTGGATGAGTAAACTCACCAACTCTATGATCCACTGCAAACTCACCTTGAAGTCTGCGCAATTGCTTCCAAAGAATATTCTCTGTACCAGTTGCATAGTTAACTGAATCAGTAGCAAATGGATCACGAAGAAGTCTTCTTACAACTTTACCTGCTGATTGTGAAGGACCTGCAGGATATGTTCTCAAGTTTGAAGGAATACCTACTGCGAAATCTTCAATTGGAGCCAAACGGCGTACTGAATAATCTGCAGTTTTTATATCTGTACCTTTGTCAAACATGTCATATACCATACCAGACATCAACAATGTATCAGGTACTTGACCGATCAAAATTGGTCTGTAGCTATAGTCCAAACCTGGTCTACCTTGTGAATTTGTCGCATTATAATCAAATGGACCTTGTTCACGAAGATCTGTATATGTTGCTTTGTTCAAGAAACGAAGATGTGTTTGTCCATTACCACGAACAAAGAAAGTTTCTTGAATTCCGCCACTTGTAAAGCCTGGTTGTGCTGTTGGAAGGATTGTAGAAACATTAGCTTCTGTACGACCCCAATAGTTACCACGAAGTGTATCTACTCCACCACTACCTGTGCCATAACCACCTGCCAATGTACCTTTTGTATTCGGTGCATCCGGAAGACGAATCAAGAAACGAGCATCATTGTGATGAATAGCATTACCTGCTGTGTGATAACTTGCAAATGGAATTGGTCCAACGATTTCACCGTACAATACTGCACCGGCGAGATCACTAGAAGCCACATTATTACCATTGATCATTGGACCACTGATAACATCTTGTGCTCTACCAATTTTGGAATGAGCAACATTACCTGTAATCAATGAGCGTTGGAAAACAAGTGCCAATGCATAGTTGTCAGAATAGACAGCTGCACCGGTAAATGCTTGATTGTTTTGAATACGAACGCGGTTGAAATACAATGAATCTTTTCTGAAGAATCTGTCTTTTACAACACTGTCAAGGATATAAATCGCACCACCAAGACCAACACCGTTTTCACGAAGTCCGGAAGGTGAAGGATTTGTTACATAACCTGGGTGATAACGCTTCACATCAATGAAGTTAGCACCAATTTGTGATGTACCTGAACCCATCAAACGCTCATCAGGATTAATATCTGCTGAGTTATTGATAAATCTAGTCAACATGCGAACATCTGCAGGAACTGCAGACACTTTCTTATTGTCAAAGATTGAGTCATTAGAAACAAATGATTCCAATTTGATTGTACCATCTGATTCGATTGTAAAGTTGTCAGCATCAGAAACAAATAGACGATCTGATGATGTCAATGGATTGATCATCGCGATAGCACCACCTGAACCATTGATTACTGCATTGTTTTCAAACAATGTACCTTTTACAAGGTTAAGGTCAGCATTCAATGTATAAAGAGCACCACCACCACGAACAAATCTCTTTTCTTCTACTGTAGGATTGATTCCAATAGAACCAACTCTGTTATTGCGGAAGTCTGTACGAACAATCTTTACAACTCTTTGCCATGCTGGAACTGGAGGCTCAATGCTTGGCAAATGAATAGCAATAGCACCACCGGAGAATCCTGCAGAATTTCTTAAGAAATTGATGCTAAATCCGGGGCCATATGATTGTGCCAAAGGAAGATCATTGATAAATCCGCCGGCACCATAAGATGTCATATTTCTCTTTGAATAAACAGCTCCACCATGTGCTTGCGCTGCATTGTCTTCAAAGTCAATTCTACGACCATAGTCTCTAATTCTTGGGAATGGAGAGTCTGAACCACCAATGATTGGTGATGGACGAGGATCTGTATTACCGTCTACATAGATAGCACCACCGGAACTTGCTCTGTTGTTCTTGAACTTTGTTCCTTGAAGTGAACTACCACGAATTTGCAAACGACCATATGTATTTTCATGGAAAATAGCTCCACCCAATGCATAGTCTGCATTGTTTTTTGGTGAAAGGTATGCAGTTTCTGCTGAGTTGTTTTCAAACTCACCATTGATGATCATCGATGTAAATGCACCGATATACAATGCACCACCACGAGCACCTCTTGTACTTAACTTATCTTGAAGATTCAATACTTTGTTATTGGTGAACTTAACAAAGTCTTTTTCACCAAAACGAATTTTGTCATTCAAAGGATTGCTTGTATTGATGCGGATAGAATCATTGACACCGAGACCGATTTCAAGTCTTCTATATTCATCATTAAAGCGACCACCAATATACATAGCTCCACCAAATGCTTGGTTTTTCCAATCAGTTGGTACGCCATTAGTAGAATCAACTTTTACTCTAGAAGTTGTATTATCTGCAAGAACTTGACGACCACCNATAGTAACNGTATCAACATATGCTACCATTGTACGGTTATTGTCAAATGTCAAGCGACGAACACGACCAAGATATACAGCAATACGAGGATCATCAACTGATTGACGACGTGCATCATTGGTTGATACCAATGGCTCACTTGATGGAAGACCTTCTGTATCAAGCATGTCCAATGCAATGATACTGTCATTTTCTCTAATTACTGATCCATCTGGATTTGTAATATTTGGGTTTTTATCTGATTGATAGAATGCAAGATTCAAACCTGTTGTATCAGGATATGCGCCAACACCATAAGGAGCTTGCATCATATTAACAGCACCACCACGGAAGCGTGCCATGTTATTTTCAAACTTACAGTCTACAAGCCATGTACGAGCTGAGAATGATGACAAAGCACCACCCGCACCGTTTGACATCTTGAGNATTTCTCTGTTCAAATCGATATGAGCTGTTCTAGCAGCACCTGTCAAATTCAAAGTATCATACATGTAGCGATTGTCTACTGTTGTATCCTTACGGAAATCTTTGAATGTAACATTTCTGAAATATGCAGCACGAGCACCTGGCAATACGATGATATGACCCCACTCGCGTGAATAGTCATTTACCGCTTGGCCACGGAATATGATTGGTGCTTGAGTAATGTTAGGTGCATTACCACCTCTTCTCTTCCATGGTTGGAAGCGAACAACATCATCATTTTCAAAAAGGCGTGATGCCATGAACATGATCGCACGCTCAGGTGAAATTACTCTACCACCTGAAACGAGACCTCTCTCGACAACATCTACCGTATTACCCAAATTGGAAACACCGGTCATATTGCCGGATGCATTCTCATTGAGTCTTACATTGAAAATCACATTGCGCTTTCCATCTGCAATGCTCAATTCAGGTTTGGTTCCGATTGAAACGACACTATTCCCTGTATAATAAGGGCTGTCATTGAAATCATCACCGGCCGCTGGGGCTGTGGAATTGTATGTTGCCGACATAAAACCGTCAGCTATGATACGACCACCGACTGAGTCGATCATCCTACCATTATCCAAAAACACAACTTCAGTTCCCGGCTCTATAAGCAGAGTACCGGCAATCATAAGAGTACCGTTAATCTGGTAAATAGAGTCCTTCAAGAAGATACGCACATCATTTGGTGCGATTCTTCCGGAAACTTGTACGCGCGGCTTTTGCGCATAACTGGTGCCAGCCATCAGCAATAGTGCAAATAGCATGGTACCCAGGCGAAGCAAACGTCGCATAATACCTCCGTTTGTTAAATAATAACTTAAAACTGTATTGTTATTGTCAAATTTTATCATAGTTAAGACTTATANACACTAATATCAGGTTTATCCTAATCAATTTTCATGCCAACCAAGACGGGCTAACCCCATTTTTGCNTCAGTTGTATATTCCGAACCGGAATTTTTGGCAATTAATCCTTTTAATAGGGCAATAGCCTTTTCTTTTGCTGAGCTTGAACCACCGGCTGATGCCTTCTCATAATTCAAAGCAGCAAAGAATGCATATCTTTCATACATGGGGCCATCTTTTGAACCTGCAGCAGCTTCATACAATGAAGCGGCTTCTTCAAAATTGTTAGCTTCTTCTTTGCAAGCAGCCATACCGGCTTTTCCACCTGCACTCACAGTCGCATCTTCACTTCCTGAAGCTGTTTCAAAATATGGCATTGCTTCAGAGAATTTGCCAAGATTCATGAGTGATGTACCTGCATACAATGCTGCAAATGATCCGGCAGATGTCCCACCATATTCACTTACGATTGCTTTCAGACCAATTACCTTACCACCACGAATATTTCTCGCTGGATCTCCATCCAATGCTTTTTGGAATTGACCTGTCTCATAATAAGAGGAAATTCTTGACAAAGCTGTCATCGCTTCATCATTGCTTGTCTCTTGCATTCCTGTATAGAAATAATATCCAAGACCAATTGCCAATACTGCAATCAANGCATAACCAATNTTCTTGATTTTACCAATCAGAACATCTTGTTCTTGCTCTGTTTCGCGTACATTCCAATCGCCTTCATTGGATTCGATCATTTTTTCTGTTTCTGACATAGTATTATAACTTGTTTATATTCATACTGTTAATGCGCGCCCGAAGGGAGTCGAACCCCTAACCTTTGGAACCGGAATCCAATGCTCTATCCGGTTGAGCTACGGACGCAACTCGCCAAGCATACTCCTAGGAGTCTGGCAAATATAGGACATTTTGTGGATAAAACAACCCAATATTATTCCAAAAACTACTTTGAGTGCGATCGTACCAATAACAATATTTCTTCATCAGTTGTGGAAAATAGTGTCAGATATCTTACACACTGTCATGTATTTTACAAAGTGTATTGTCAGGTTTTCCACAAATAAAAAACCCGACCTAGAATAGATCGGGTTCTTATATAACAAAGTAATGATGGCGATATATATCAATAATTGACGGTTTTCAAAATTTCATTCTTGATATCCTGTACATTCAACAGGATTTCGGCCTCCAGAGATTTTGCAAAACCAACCGGTACATCCTTACTGGCAATTCGACCAACCGGAGCATCTAGTATCGAGAATAGTTCTGAAGTGATGCTTGCTGAAATCTCTCCACCAATACCCACTGTCAGATAATGCTCATGAGCAATTACCGCTCTATTGGTTTTTCTTACGGATGCAAATACTGTTTGGCGATCCCATGGCTTCAATGAACGCAAATCTATCACTTCACAAGAGATTCCATGCTCCTCAAATAATTCATCTGCGGCCTTCAANGACAAATGAATAGCATTACCATAAGAAATCAATGTGCAATCTGTGCCCGGACGGCGAATGCGCGCTTTGCCAAAAGGAACGATGAAGTCATCATCAGGAAGCGATGTTGAACTTGGACGATAATTGTATAAAAACTTCGGTTCAAGGAACATTGTGACGCCTCTTGAACGAATTGAATTTCTCATAAGTCCTATGGCATCGTCAGCAAATGCTGGACATACAACTCTGATACCCGGTATACCNGAAAAAATCGCATCCAAGTTCTGAGAGTGATATAATCCACCTTGAATATAACCACCACTTGCGAGTCGAATCGTGATATTCGGTGAGAATTGACCACGCGTTCTCCAATAATCATGTGAACACTCAATCAATTGTTCCATTGCCGGCCAGAAATAATCGGCGAACTCAGCACCTTCTACGACTACCCGGATATCATCACGATAGCGGGTGAAACCATTTGCAGTACCAACGATATAATCCTCAGCAATCGGAGCATTGAAGATTCTATCATTACCGAATTCATCCAACATTCCCTTTGGAACATTGAAAATTCCCTGCTTATTCACCGAAGCAACATCTTGTCCCCACAAATAAGTGTGTGGATTCTTCTGAAACTCCTGCTTCATCGCAATATTTATACCTTCACGGAAGGTATACTGCTGTGCATTTGGATCATTTACGAAATTATATTCGCTTGTATCATCATAAGAAACCACGGATTCAGGCATCAAGTAATCAAGATAACTTGAACCTGCAGGATCAGGGGCAATCTCTGCGATGTCTGCGGCTGCAAAAATTGCATTCTTATTCTCTTCTTCGATTGCAAGCAATTCTTGTTCTGTTAAAATCTTCTTTGCAAGAATAGCATTGCGGAAAGCGGGAAGCGGATCACGATCTTTCATTTCCTGAATTTCTTCAGGAGTTCTATACAATTCATGATTGTCACTGTTTGAATGCGAACCGATGCGATCACAATCAGCATGTACGAATACGGGACCTGCACCAGACAATGCATATTCTTGAGCTTCCTTCAATGCACGATATGAATCAAATACATCGCGACCATCACAATTGATGATTTTCAAATGCTTGAAACCAATAAAATTATCTGAAACGACAAGATTCGCGGTTTGCTCATGAAGAGGAACGGAGATACCGAATTTATTATTCTGAATCACGAATACAACAGGCAACTTTTCACGAGAAGCACCATTGACCGCCTCATAAAAATATCCCTCGGAACATGCTGAATCTCCACCGGAATANTACACCACTTCATCGCCATTGAATTTCTTNACCGCTCTTGCCAAACCTGCGGCATGCAATGAGTGATTACCCGTACAAGATGAACCATTTTGAATACCAATNGATGGTTTCGCAAAGTGATTACTCATATGTCGGCCACCGCCGGCAACATCAGCATCTTTGGAAAGACCATTCAAAATGATTTCTTCAATCGTGATTCCCGCAGAAAGCGATGTCATCAAATCACGATAATACGGAAAGAGAAAATCCTTGTTCTGACGAAAGATTTGTCCGAGAGCAATCTGAATACCATCATGTCCGGCGCATGGAGCATGATAAGACCAGCCCTTNGCCATCTTCAAATACAATGCTGCTTTTTCATCTAGGCGGCGTCCCAGATGTTGCATTTTGTACCATGCAATAATTGTTTGCTTATCAAACCCCTTCATGTCGAAAGCACTGAACTGTGCTTTCTGAGCGGGCTTGACCGTCTTTTTCGACACAGGTTTTGTCACAACTGCTTTCTTGGCAGTGGGTTTACTCTTGGTTGGAGCTGCAACTTGCGTCTTTTTTAAAGCAATGGGTTTGACCTGTNCCTTTTTCGCGCTCGATGCTTTCGGTTTCATCTCTTTTTTTGTGGCGGTCTTTGCCATAGTGATATCTATCCTGTATTTGAATTCTTGAATTTGTTCAATCACACATAAGTCAACCAGCCATGATCATTATTACCATCATGGATGATTTCATTAAAAGCTTGTTGGATGCTCTTTGTAACTGGCCCAACTTTACCATCTCCAACACTGATTCTATCCACCGAACGAACCGGAGTAATTTCAACTGCTGTACCGGTAAAAAAGATTTCATCTGCAGTGTATAACATTGCTCTCGGAACAGTTGTTTCACGAACTTCATAACCAAGTTCTTTGGCCAATGTAATTGCCGTATGTCTTGTGATACCTTCCAAAATTGAAGATGACATCGGAGGAGTGAAAATAACACCATCATGAACGAAGAAAATATTCTCACCACTTCCTTCGCCAACATTTCCATGCACATCTAAACCAATTCCCTCGGAGTAGCCATTCATGATGGCTTCCATGCGGATCAATTGCGAACTGAGATAATTTCCGGATGCTTTTGAAACTGCAGGCAATGTATTGTTATGCAATCTTTGCCAAGAGGAAACACATACATCCACACCTTGATCCAATGCCTCTTTTCCGAGATATACACCCCATTCCCAGCAGGCAATGGAGACTTCAATCGGACAATTCAATGGATATACTCCGAGATTTTCATATCCACGATACGCAATCGGTCTGATATAACATGATTCAAGTGAATTTTTTCGAACCAATTCTTTAGTTGCCTCACACATTTCATCAATGGAGTAAGGCATTTCGCCGCGATATAATTTCACTGATTGCTCGAGTCGTTTCATATGCTCACGCAATCTGAAAATGCCCGTACCCTTTGGTGTTTTATATGCGCGAATACCTTCGAACCAACCTGATCCATAGTGTACCACATGCGATAAAACATGAATCGTTGCTTTGTCCCAATCAACAAATTCACCATTCATCCATATATAAGGGGTTTTTGGAATTGCCATGTTTACCTCACTGTAAATATTGTGTGAGTAATTCATTCACCAATCTGGGATTGGCTTTTCCTCCGGATGCTTTCATCACTTTACTGATAAAATAACCCATTAGATTATTTTTGCCCGAACGGTACTTTGCAATATTGTCCTCCTCACCTTCCAATGCGGACAATACAATGCGCTCAACTTCTGTTCTATCGGATATTTGCAATAAACCTTTGTCTGCCACATACTTGGCAGGAGAAATACCGGATTGCAAATACTCCGCAAATACATCTTTTGCGATNTTACTGCTGATTTTTTCATCTGCGAACAAATCNACAATCTCTGCTATTCCACTTGGCTTGATATTTTCCGCCTGCATGATGCCGATTTTTTTATCTGACAATACTTTCAGGATTTCGGTCAAAATCCAATTGCTTACAAACTTAAAGCGCTCTTTGCTTTGAATGGCTAGCATGGAGCAAGTGTTTTCGAAAAATAATGCAAGCTGTTTATCTTCAATCAATATTCCGGCATCATAGCCGGGAATGCCATATTGATCCTGCAATCTGAGTTTCATCGCCAAAGGTAATTCAGGCAAATGTGACTGTTGAATATCAATCATGTCCTGACTGACTCGCACATAACCCAAATCAGGTTCCTGAAAATAGCGATAATCATGTGCTTGCTCTTTCGAACGCATCTCTTTCGTGCATTGAGCGGATGCATCCCATTGCATCGTCACCTGCTGAACTTTCCCGCCGGATTCTATCAAGGCAATATGTCTTTCAATCTCATAAGCGATTGCTTTTTCGACATTTCGAAAACTATTGAGATTCTTGATTTCGGTTTTTGTTCCAAATACAGAATTACCTTTCAAGCGTACAGATACATTCGCATCGCATCGGAGCGATCCTTCTTCAAGATTCCCATCACACACACCGAGATATCGAACTAATTGTCGCATCGTCACCATATAACGATATGCCTCAGATGCAGAACGAATATCGGGCTCAGACACTATCTCGAGAAGTGGCATTCCTGCTCGATTGAAATCAACAAGCGTGTCTATGTCTATATCATGCAAAGACTTACCGGCATCTTCTTCAATATGTATTCTTGTGATGCCGATGTCTTTCATCAATCCTTCTTCCATTTCAATAGTCACCGAACCCTCAAAACAAATTGGATCATTGAATTGGGTGATCTGATAACCTTTAGAAAGATCCGGATAGAAGTAATTTTTTCTTGCAAATGCTGAAATCGGTCTGATCGAGCATTTCGTTGCAAGTCCAAGTAAAACAGCCATTTCCACATGTCGGCGATTTACCACAGGCAATGTGCCCGGATGCCCCAAGCAAATAGGACACACAGTGGCATTGGGAATATCACTATATCCTGCTTTGCAAGAACAAAATGCCTTTGTGTCTGTCAATAATTGTGCATGCAATTCAAGACCGATGACCGGCTCATATTTTGCAAGGATTTCGGGAGACAATTCTGGCATGCGAAATGTTAACTGTTTTAATCATGAGTATATTCATGCTTCTAGGAAAAAGTAGCATGGAAATTTCAGCAAAATTAGTTTTTTTTACGCATATTTGCGCCCTCACTACGCAATCTTGTCTATTTACCACTAACATAAAACCGATGGATGCCCTATGTTTTGGACACCTGAACTAGCTTATACACTCGAAGACGCTCCTTGGCCCGCAACAAAAGATGAATTGATTGATTATGCCGAGAGAACCGGAGCGCCTTCTCAAGTTCTCGAAAATCTCTATGAATTGGATGATAATGATGAACTGCATGAAGGCATAGAAGATCTCTGGCCTGAATTTGAGAACAATGATGATACATTGTTTTTCGATGATGAAGATGAAGACAGTTATTATGACTGATCGAATGCATCATAATTCAACACAATTCTTACTTCCTGGGTGAATAGTAGAGAGGTATATGCAGAAGATTTTCACATCAATACGATTTATTATCCTCTTCTGCTGTCTTTCTGCACTCTGTCATACATTGTCAAAAGGCGCGGAAACGCGCCGTTTTGCATTAAAGACCATTCGCATTTATGGGAATGCGCATCTTTCTTCTCCACAAGTACTTAATGCTCTGAATATCACGCTTCCAAGTGAATTGGAATTGAACCATTTCCTTGATTGGAACGATGTGTTCACACCAGAATTATACAAACTCTATTATCCTTCTGATACAAAAGGGAAAATCCGCATTGTTTTGGACTCCGTTCTATTGATGAACAGAATCGAGATACTGCAAAATCTCTATCAACGCAAAGGGTATTTTGATGCAAAGGTTCAACTAGACATATCCATTGATTCGACTGGAATCGGTGTTCTCGAGGTGCACTGCAAAGAGGGCAGGAAATATTCACTATCAGATCTACTGATCACAGATACCGCCCTGGAACATACCATTCCATGGAATACTATTCAGCATGACTTTCGTTTAAAACTTCCTAGGTTTTATGATGAGGATAGTTTGGTGAACTTGCTGAACACTTCATTTCAGCATCTTTTGGAAAAGGGACATGCCTTCTTGGAGTATCGCATTGAACAAGTAATGATTGATACAGTCAATAAAACGGTGATATCAGTCATTCGCATGCAAAACCCTGAACGATATCGCGTGAAAAGTGTTGAGTTTGAACATATATCTTCAGGCGGAAAAACACTACAGGATGACTTGCTGAAGAGATTGCTCTTCATAAAACCGGATACCTGGCTTTCACCGCAAACGGTGAACAGATCAAAGAATCAATTGATCGGTTTATCATTTTTTTCAGAAGTATCAGAAAGCAAAAAGAAATTCATAACGGAAACAGACACACTAGCATCTGTTTCATATATCATGAAATATAAAAAACCTGAAGAAGTTGTATTCTCCGTATTTCTCAATCGTACAACTATGGACAACTTTCTGAATATGGGTTTGGAAGCTTCCTATTCGGATTTGCTTATTTCAGAAACCGGCAATTCATTTTCCATCTTCTCACGATTGCTCGCACAGGATGTGTCAAATACACTTTTTTCAACACAGAGAGGACTCGAATTTGAATACTCCATCGGTACCAGTTTCAATCAACCATTCGCATTCTTCTTGGGTGAACATAGAGTTCCACTGACTTATTCAGCTCAAGTCTCACTGAGAAATTTACCAAGTAATTTAAAATTGCTTACTCCACAACTCCGCATTTCTAATTTCAATACTTTTCCGGAATGGACCCTCTTTTCAAATCTCAATTTTGATGTGACATTGGATTTCACGCGCTTGATCAATTTCACATTGGATGAAACCGATCCGAATGATCCGCTCTATCGTTTGATTGCACCATATGTATCTCTCAGTGATTATTATAAAGATTCTCCTTTCAGTCCTGCATCATTCACGCTGGGTATTACGCTAACCGGTGACAGAAGAAATTCCGTCATCACTCCATCAACAGGATATTTTCTCACACTTCCTCAAATCGAATATTCACCTGATGTTGGTTACTCACATTTCCTCCGATTGTTTTCTCAGTTTCACACCTTCACTCCGGTGACTAAACAATTGGTTTTTGCAACGAAAGTAAAAGTTGGACATATCATCAATTGGGGTTTTACCGATGATGACAATTCCACTCCTCCTTTTGAGAAACATTTCTTTGCAGGCGGAGCCAACTCCGTTCGTGCATGGGCTTCTCGCGGATTGAAAGATGCCGAATCTTCCATCGATGATTCACTTGCGAGCAGAATAACGCAACTCTCTGCCATCATTGGTTCAGCAAGTCTCGTGGAAGGTTCCATTGAATTGCGATATTCATTTCCAAAACCAAAAGGAGTTGCTGAATTCTGGGCAGACAAAATTGCTCGCTCCGGCGCAGTACTATTTTTTGATTGGGGTAATTCATTCAATCGACTCACTCCGAGTACTTATAATTTGGCGAGTGTTTCACGCATATTCAATCCCACTAATTGGGGATATGGATATGGAATAGGTTTTCGATTCGATACGCCTGCAGGACCTTTCCGACTCGACATGGCATTTCCCCTATATGATCCGAATAGTGCTTCGTTCAGATCACCACAATTTTCCACCGCACAATATCATATCGGATTGGGTCATGCATTTTGACACTCATACCACCATTTGCTCACTCATCACACCTCCAGGATTGAGTGGAGTTGCCATGATTCGATTGTCAGGACCTGATGCATTCTCCATCATCAATCGACATCTTCATAGTGATATAAAGCATAAAGCATCGCATACAATTTCTTATGCGGTCTTTCTTGATCAAGATCATCCGATTGATACCGTGACTATTTTTAAGTATGATGGTCCTCATTCTTATACTGGTCAAGACACCATTGAAATTGGATGTCACGGAGGATTGATCGTTCCCAAGAAAATCATTGAATTGCTTCTTCAATCAGGCGCACAAATGGCTCAGCCGGGAGAATTCACGCTTCGGGCTTTTCTCAATGGTAAATTGGATTTGACTCAAGCTGAAGCTGTAAATGATATCATTCATTTGCAATCACCTGCAGCATTGGAAAGTGCTTCAAGACAACTCATTGGATCTTTCTCNAAAGAATTGTCCGCACTCCGTGATGCCACGGAACGCTTATTCAAATACATGATTCTTGATTTTGATTTTTCACAGGAAGACATCGAACTTGTGCCTGAGGAAAGACTCATATCTGAATTGCAAGCATTGTCTTTGACCGCTGAACGCTTCATTGAAAGTTATGAGACAGCAAAAACTCTTCGTAGTGGACATCAAGTATTATTGCTGGGTTTTCCCAATGCAGGAAAATCAAGCATATTCAATGCAATGCTTGGATATGCTCGCTCCATAGTGAGCGATATTCCGGGTACGACAAGAGATTTTGTGGAAGGCTCCATGATCATTGATGGAATTCATTTCACCTTGATTGATACCGCAGGCATACATGAACAAACGGAAGATGCAATCGAAATAGAGGGTATCGCATATTCAAAATCACTCATCAAAAGAGCCACCATCATTCTCATCATCAATGATGTAACTTGTGGGGAGCAACATTCACAATCATTGATTAATCTTGTTCAGAAAGAACATCAAAATGTGCATTGCAAACTAGTGCAGAACAAGTGTGATCTTGTTGATTATACTTCTAAAGATTCTGTTGACCTACACATCTCCGCAAAAGAAGCACATGGTCTGCAAGACATCATTGCATATTTATCTTCAATGGCCAAAGTGACAGATACGCATAATACATTTCTCCTCAATGAAAGACAGGCCATATTGTTGAAGGAGTATCTTTCTGCAATTCAAAGAGCTCTAGCATTAACAAAAGAAGGGATGACCACGGATGTGCTCGCCATAGAATTACGCTCCGCACTCGATACAATTGGTTTGATTTTGGGAACAGTCTATACCGAAGAATTACTCAATGATGTATTCGCTAATTTTTGCATTGGGAAATAAAAGTTACTCACTGCTCGCTGACCAATCCCTGATTGCACCAAGTCCTTTTTTCATTGATTGCAATTTGTAATTCAATATCATTCTTCGACAGAAGTGTATTCTCTTGATTACTTCGATGCCACAAGTGATAGCATAT
>JGI25922J50271_10000214_pt1 | contig 17187 bp, 17 predicted proteins | sample LauGreSu1BDMLBDD_2_FD_50271 | JGI IMG/M metagenome (IMG submission 50271) | reverse complement strand
GAAATAATTTTTAAGGGTGGTTTATTTTTTTCTAAATGACGAATTTGCACAGGGGATGTGTGCGTTCTTAATACATAAGATTCATCAATATAAAATGTGTCATGCATCGCGCGTGCTGGATGTGACTCAGGAATATTCAGTGCAGTGAAATTATAAAAATCAGATTCAATTTGTGGTCCGTGTGCTACTGAGAAACCGATGGAATGAAAAAGAGATTCAATGCGATGAAGCGTTTGTGTGACTGGATGTAGGCTTCCTCGATCTTCTTTTCTTGAAGGTAAAGTCACATCTAATGATTCCTCTGCAAGCTGTTTCGCTTGCGAGGCATTTAAAATAGCTTCTCGTCTTTTTTCTAAAGCTTCTTCAACGCCTTGTTTAACGACATTGATCTCAGCACCTACTTTAGGTCTTTCTTCCGCAGATAATTTACCAAGTGATTTAAGTGCTTCAGTTAAGACNCCGCTTTTACCTAAGTATTTNGCTTTTGCTTGATCAAGGTCCGTCACAGAATGGCACTGATCAAAATCTTCACGGGCTTCTTTTAAGGTGTGTTCGAGATTATTCATTGACTATTATTTTAATAAAAAAAAGGAGGCTAGAAGCCTCCTTTTAAAAATTAATAATTTTTATGCTGCTCCTGAACCAGATTTAGCAATTTCGACAAACTTAGCAAAAGCTGCTTTATCGAATACTGCCATATCTGCTAATACCTTACGATCCACTTCAACAGAAGCTTTCTTAAGGCCATTCATGAAACGGCTATAGGTAAGACCACATTCACGAGATGCNGCGTTNATACGCGCAATCCATAGTGTTCTAAATTGACGTTTTTTCTGACGGCGATCACGGTATGCATACTGACCTGCCTTCATCACTGCTTGTTTAGCTATACGGTATACGTTTTTACGACGGCCGCGATAACCTTTAGCAAGTGCTAAAACTTTTTTATGTTTCGCTCTAGCGGTGACACCACGTTTTACTCTAGGCATATTATTCCCCTTATTGAGTTGGCATCATCGCGCGAACGCGTTTGATATCGGTTGCTGAAATGAGGACAGTGCCTCTAAGATTACGTTTTTGTTTCGTTGTTTTTTTGGTCAAGATATGACGTAAATGAGAACGTGTTCTCTTTACCATACCACTTCCTAAAAACTTGAAGCGCTTTTTCGCGCCACTTTTTGTTTTCATTTTTGGCATTTTGATCTCCTTAGTTAGAGTAATAAGAGTGCTTAGGCATGCCGTTTAAGCCGTATCACTCAGAAACTTTTGCTTCAGTGGTTTTTGGTTTGACTTTTTTTTGNGGAGCCAGAACCATCACCATTTGTCGACCTTCCATTTTCGGAAATTGTTCGACGACTGCGTATTCCATTAAATCATGTTCAACACGTTTTAAAATTGCTAAACCGTATTCTTGATGCGTTATTTCTCGACCTCTAAAGCGCAAGGTGATCTTTGCCTTATCGCCGTCTGAAAGGAACCCAATGAGGTTTCGTATTTTGATGTTGTAATCACCATCATCTGTTCCCGGTCTAAACTTCACTTCTTTAATCTTGACCTGCTTCTGTTTTAAGCGGGTTTCGTGTTGCTTCTTACTTTCTGCATATTTAAACTTACCGTAATCAAGCAATCGACATACGGGAGGTTGGGCTTGTGGAGCAATTTCCACTAGATCGATATCTATCTCTTCTGCTTTTGCAAATGCCTCAGCTAGTGTCACTATGCCAAGCGCTTCGCCGTTTACGCCAATTAATCGAATTTCTTGAGCTGTAATGTCTCCGTTAATTCTGACTTCTTTCTCTTGAGCGATAACAAATCCCCTGTAAATATAAAAGAAAAACCGCGCTACCTTGTTGCTAGACTTTAGTTTGAACTTCCTGATTTAGTCGATCAATCAATGACTTAATCGACATGGATCCTAAGTCTTCGCCTTTTCGGGTTCGCACGGCAACTTGCCCAGCTTCCATTTCCTTTTCCCCTACAATTAAGAGATAAGGAATCTTTTGTAAGCTATGTTCGCGTATTTTATAGGTTATTTTCTCATTTCTCAAGTCAGAATCGCATCGGATGTGGTTTTTCTTGAGTTCATCCATGACTTTTGAAGCGTAGCTTGCATGTGCGTCAGCAATATTAAGGATAACCGCTTGTGTCGGGGCAAGCCAAAGAGGCATAGCACCCGAGTAATGCTCAATAAGAATCCCAATAAAACGCTCCATAGAACCTACAATAGCCCGATGCAGCATCACAGGGTGTTTGCGGCTATTGTCTTCCGTGACATATTCAGCGCCTAGGCGTTCAGGCAAGTTAAAGTCGAGCTGGATCGTACCGCACTGCCAAAGACGACTTAAGCTGTCTTTTAGGGTAAATTCGATCTTAGGTCCATAAAAAGCCCCTTCTCCAGGCTGAAGGTCAAATTCAAGCTTATTTTCCACTAAAGCAGCTTTAAGGGCAGATTCCGCTTTATCCCAAGTTTCGTCAGCACCTACACGTTTCTCAGGGCGAGTGGATAATTTCACTAAAACGTCCTTAAATCCGAAGTCTTGGTAGGCTTTAAATAGCATGACAATAAACTTAGCCACTTCATCTTTAATTTGTTCTTCTGTACAAAAAATATGGGCATCATCTTGCGTAAATCCACGAACACGCATTAAACCGTGGAGCGATCCTGATGGTTCGTTACGATGGCATGAACCAAATTCTGCAAGTCTTAGAGGTAGGTCGCGGTAGCTATGCAGAGCGTTATTAAAAATTTGAATGTGACCAGGGCAATTCATAGGCTTCACCGCATAGTCTCTATTTTCAGAAGAAGTTGTAAACATATTGTCGCGATAGTTTTGCCAATGCCCAGATTTTTCCCACAAAGTCTTATCCATGACTGTTGGGGTTTTAACTTCTTGATACCCATAATCTAAGAACATTTTCCGCATGTAATGTTCAACTTCTTGCCAAATCGACCANCCCTTGGGATGCCAAAANACCATACCAGGTGCTTCATCTTGCATATGNAATAAATCGAGTTGCTTTCCTAATTTACGATGATCTCTTTTTTCCGCCTCTTCCAACATGAAGAGNTANTTTTGCAAGTCTTCTTTATTGGTCCANGCAGTGCCGTAAATTCTTTGTAGCATTTCATTTTTAGAGTCNCCACGCCAATATGCACCAGCCACTTTCATTAATTTGAATACTTTTAATTTTCCAGTTGATGGCACATGCGGGCCTCGACAAAGATCTGTAAATTCACCTTCGGTGTATAGAGAAACTTCCTGATCTGCTGGAATAGATTCAATAATTTCAGCTTTATAATTTTCTTTAATTGATTTGAAATATTTAACTGCATCATTACGCAGCAATACTTTTCTTGTGATGGGTAAATCGCGATTAGCAATTTCTGTCATCTTCTTTTCAATACTTTCTAGATCTTCTGGTGTGAAAGGTCGTGTATATGAAAAGTCATAATAAAAACCATGTTCAATGACAGGGCCAATCGTTACTTGTGCATCTGGAAATAACTCTTTTACGGCATACGCTAAAAGATGGGCAGTTGAATGACGAATAACCTCAAGCCCTTCAGGATTTTTGTCAGTAATGATTGCAAGATCGCTATCCTGACGAATGACGAATGAAAGATCGACAAGCTGATCATTCACTCGGCCTGCGAGAGCTGCGCGCGCTAGTCCAGCGCCGATATTTTGTGCAACTTCTGCGACGGTAACGTCACCTTCAAATTGTCGCTTAGACCCGTCTGGTAATCTTATTTCAGGCATAGTTGAATTGAATCATTTAGCATTGCATCATTTTATAAGCTTTTAAGCATTCTTGATAGCTTGAGCCATGAGGCAAAAAATTGGTAGGCGCGATTGGAATCGAACCAACGACCCCCACCATGTCAAGGTGGTGCTCTAACCAGCTGAGCTACGCGCCTAAAGAATTTAGGAGTTTGGATTCTATCCTATTGAAGAACCCTAATCAATGATCGCTTCGTAACCATATGTAAAATCCGGGTACTTTAATTCAAATCCACTTTGATTCAACAAAACAGATTGCAATTGTTTCCCGCTTTCCAAGATCGGAACTTCAATAGTATCGGTTGTTAATTGCAGACGATTTCTGATCCACGTTAATACGTCATATTGTTTAGTCGGCACACCATCTGTCACAAGATAAAGTGACTCGATAGGTTCATTCAGCATAATTCGATTTATAAGAAATACAATAAAACGCGCAGCATCTTCTTCGTGAATTCGATTAGACCAATTATTAGTTGCAGGCCAATTGCCTGGATTGCTTTGGGCTAATTGAATCATACGCGTTCGATTAGGGCCATAAATACCAGACAAACGTAATATAGTGGCTTTATCTTTTAGTTGGCGCGCAACCGTTTCAGCTTCTAATAAAGCTTCACCTCCATAATCAGAAGGCTCTGCTATATCGAGCTCACTTAAAATCTTAGTCGTTTTTTGTCCATAAACTCTTGTGCTTGAAACAAAGAAAAGATGCTTGAAGTGATCGAGCTCTAAAATCGCTTCGTAAGTATTTTTTAAGCCTGCTACATAATGCTCTTGGTAACTTTCAATAGACTGAGTGTCTGCAGAAACAGCGTAGATAATAATTTCAGGATTTATTAACTTAATGGCATCAATAGCTTCAGCTTTTAAAATATCAACTTGATGCATTTCAATGGAAGGGGGTGATTTTCTTAAACTTCGACTAAATCCATATAATTTAAATATATCAGGATCAGTATTTTTGACGATTGAAAAACCGAGTTGGCCGCAGCCTACAATTAAAATTTTAAGAGATTTTATTTCCAAAGCGTTTTAAAAATAAATCCAGGAAAAGAGAAAACTAAAAATAAAAAGAAAGTCACCGCATAAAATTCCCAAGCTTGGGATTGAATATGTCCTATCATTTTAAGCTCTGCAAAAAGTAAAATGCCACCGGTAATAAAATACAGAATCACCACTTCAAACAAAGCCCAAGAAAAAGGTTTTTTATGGGATGGAAATTTCTTAATAAAAAGAAAGTCACTAAACATCCAAGGGATATTGGCCATGATGATGGTAATCAGAATAAGTATTGATTGCGTCATTTAATGAAGACTCAAAGCTACTGCTTGCGTTGTTGCTTGCATAAATGTATGTGGCACTAAACCAACAACCAGAAGTGCTAATGCGTTAGCCGATAAAATCCATTGCATATCCATTGGGACATCTAATTTACCTTTTAATTTTGGCTCATCAAAATACATCAGCTTTACAATCCTCATATAATAAAACATCCCTATCAAGGCCATCATAACTGCATAGACAACAAAAATTGCAAAGCCCGCATCAAAGGCCGCTTGAAGCACCATGAATTTTGCATAGAACCCTATGGTAGGAGGTATACCTGCCATGCTCAACATAGTAATGAGCATAAGGAATGCATACCAAGGATTTCTCTTATTCAAACCTTTAAAGTCCTCAAGTAGTTCACACTCAAAATTTTTCCGAGACATCATCATGAGTATTCCAAAAGATACAAGAGTCATAAACATATAACTCACAACATAAAATAAACTGGATGCATAACCATTAAGTGTGCCGCTCATCAAGCCAAAAAGAATAAAGCCAATATGAGAAATCGTTGAGTATGCATACATGCGTTTGATATTTCTTTGTGCAATAGCTGTGATATTTCCAATGCCAATGGAAAGCACCGCCATAATGAGCATCATTTGTTTCCAATCAACCATCATGGATTGAAGCCCTTCGCCTAGTATACGAAGTGTAATTGCAAAAGCTGCTAATTTAGGTACAGAACTAATGAGCATGGCAATTGATGAAGGCGATCCTTCGTACACATCAGGGACCCACATTTGAAAAGGTACTGCGCCTAATTTAAATGCAAGGCCGGCAACCACAAAGACCAGGCCTAGAATAAGAATTGCATGGTCTGTAGGATGATTCAATAATGTTGTTGAAATAACGCTTAAATCTAGACTCGAGGTCGCGCCATAAATCATCGACATACCGTATAGAAGAAGACCTGATGCAAGAGCACCTAATACAAAATATTTAATTGCTGACTCAGTGGCTTTTTGGTTATCACGATCAAGGGCCGTAAGAGAATATAAACATAAAGAGAGAAGCTCTAAGCCCATATAAACAAGAAGCATGTTATGGCTTGAGATCATAATCATCATGCCCAGCAATGCAAATAGAACGAGCGCAAAGTATTCGCCACGATATAAATCTCGATCTTTCATGTAAGACCGGCTATAGAAAAAAATGAGTGAGGTGCCTATATAACTTATCATTTTTAAAAAATCTGCCAAGCCGTCACGAACAAACATGTTTGAGAAAGCAAATTGTGTTTCGTGACTAAAATGTTGGCCAGTTAAATAAGCACCGCCTAATAAAGTGAATTGAGATAAAGCAAAAATAATCCAACGCGCAGAAGGCTTAATAAATAAATCTGTCATCAGCACAACCATTGCCATTGAAAGCACAAAAATTTCTGGCAAGATTAAAAAAAGATCGGATTGAATAAGTTGATTCATTTATATATCCAGAGGTAATGGTGTGACTGGTTTTATCAAATGCATATGCTCTAGAAATTGAACTGTCGTTGCATTTGTCATATCCGTAATAACTTTTGGGTAAACACCCACTAAAATAATGAGCACTGCCAATATAGACAGGATAAAGAATTCACGCCATGAGATATCTTTAAGTGCGCTAATTTTTTGATTACGTGGTTCGCCATAAAATACGCGCTTCACCATCCATAAAGAATAAGCGGCACCGAAGATCAGAGAGCTTGCCGCTATTAATGCAATCCAAAAATTATTTTGCATCGCACTCATGATCACCATAAATTCTCCTACGAAACCTGAAGTACCAGGAAGGCCACAATTGGCCATAGCAAAAAATACAGCAAAAGCTGCAAAAGTAGGCATTGCATGAATGACACCACCATAATCTGCAATCTGTCTTGTGTGTAATCTGTCATATAAAACACCTACAGATAAGAACATGGCTGCAGAAATAAAACCATGAGAAATCATTTGAACGTACGCACCCTCAATACCGATTGCATTAAACATAAATAGACCTAGCGTGACAAAACCCATATGTGATATCGATGAATAAGCGATCAATTTTTTCATATCTTTTTGCACAATGGCAATCAATGCAATATATAAAATAGCAATGAGTGACAAAGTCACCATAAAATCTTTTAAATAAATCGCGGCTTCAGGTGCAATCGGCATTGCAAATCGCATAAAACTATATGCGCCTAATTTCAACATCACTGCTGCCAAAACAACTGATCCGCCAGTAGGTGCTTCAACGTGAGCATCAGGTAACCATGTATGTAAAGGCCACATAGGAATTTTTACTGCAAAAGCCATAAAGAAAGCTAAGAAAATAAAGATCTGCGGATAAAGTCCTAGACCGGCATTATAAAAATCTACTACCTCGAATGAATGTGTATGCAAGTAAAGGTAAATGAATGCGACTAGCATTAATAATGAGCCTAAAACGGTATATAAAAAGAATTTGATCGTGGCATAAATTCTATTAGGTCCACCCCAAATACCAATCACCAAGAACATAGGGATAAGCATTGCCTCCCAAAAAATGTAATAGAGCATGGCATCAAGTGCACTAAAAACACCAATCATGAGGCCCGACATGATCAAGAAAGCTGCCATGTATTGCGCAACTCTGTCTTGTATTGATCGCCATGAAGCCATCACAACAATNACNGTAGTGAAGCTTGTTAAAAGAATTAACGGCACCGCAAAACCATCGACGCCTAAATGGTAATTAATATGAAAGGCAGGAATCCAATGAAAGAATTCCTGAAACTGAAACTGTCCAAATGAAAAATCAAATGCTGTGTAAAGTGGGATGGTAATTAAAAATGAAATCACACTACTGACAAGTGAAAGCCATTTGGCTTGCGTGTCACTCATTTTTCCACTTAATAAAAGTATAAGGCCGCCTAAAAAAATAGGTGTCCAAATTGAGAAGCTTAGTAGGTGAGTTAAATTCATCTTATATTTTNATAAAGAAGGTTAAGAATAAAAATACGCCTATCACCATCGCAAAAGCATAGTGGTAAATATACCCTGATTGAATCACACGTATTTTTTCTGCAAACTTACTAATTGATTTAGCAGTTCCATTCACAAGCCATCCATCAATAATTTTGACATCGCCAATTTGCCAGAATTTCTCACCTAAGAGACGACTGCCAAATGCAAAGAACTTTTCATTGAATGAATCAAAGCCATATTTGTTTTGTAACACTTTGTAAATTATTTGTGTGCGGTTAAAAATTACTTTAGGTAAATTTAAATTCACTTCATAACAGTAATAAGCNAAAGCAACGCCACTAAGTGCGAATAAGAANGGTANGCTTGTGATGCTATGCAAAGCCATACCAAAGGGTCCATGATAAATTTCTCTAAAGTGATGGCTTAAGTGTTCCATCGTAGGATGCGCTTCAATATCTAAGAAAATACTTTGTGCAAAAAAACTACCGAATAAAATTGGCTCGATTGTCATAAAGCCAATCACAACAGAAGGGATAGCGAGAAGCACTAATGGCAAAGTAACGCTTAACGAACTCTCATGTGGGTTATCTTTTGGACTTAAGCCATGATGATGATCGTCATGATGTGCAAGTTTTTGAAGACGCCACTTCTCTTTGCCATGAAATACAAGGAAATAAAGTCTGAAAGAATAAAAAGCTGTTACAAATACACCAACCAATACAGAAAAATAAGCGAAGTGACTTCCTGAAATGTGGGATAACTTCACAGCCTCAATCAAACTATCTTTTGAATAAAATCCTGAAAATAATGGCGTCCCTATTAATGCTAAAGAGCCAATCAAAAAAGTAATCCAAGTCACAGGCATGTATTTTTTTAAGTTGCCCATGTTTTGAATATTTTGATCGTGATGCATACCTATAATGACTGAACCAGCACCTAAGAAAAGTAAGGCTTTAAAGAATGCGTGCGTCATGAGATGAAACATAGCAACCGAATAAGCTGAANCGCCTAACGCCACTGTCATATAACCTAATTGTGAAAGTGTTGAGTAAGCTATGACACGCTTAATATCATTTTGAATGATGCCCAATAAGCCCATAAACAAGGCTGTAATAGCACCAATGATCATAACGAATGAAAGGGCTGTATCAGAAAGCTCAAATAAAGGTGATGTGCGTGAGACCATAAAGATACCTGCAGTGACCATGGTTGCCGCATGAATCAGAGCTGATATAGGTGTCGGACCTTCCATCGAATCTGGAAGCCACACATGAAGAGGCACTTGTGCAGATTTGCCCATAGCTCCAATAAATAACAAAATACATATTACGGTAACCACATTAATAGGCTGACCAAATAACTGCATTGTATGGGCCGCCATAATGCCTGTACTTTTGAAAACCGTCGCGTAATCAAGAGAACCTGTCCAATATAGAATCAAGGCAATCCCTAAAATAAAACCGAAATCGCCGACGCGATTTACTAAAAAGGCTTTTAAGTTTGCATAGATTGCGGTGGGTCTCTCAAACCAGAATCCAATTAGAAGATATGAAACAAGACCTACCGCCTCCCATCCAAAAAAGAGCTGCATAAAGTTATTACTCATGACTAACATCAGCATTGAAAAGGTAAACAAGGAGATGTAACTAAAAAATCTTCGATAGCCTGGGTCTCCTTTCATATACCCCATCGTATAAATATGAACCATCAGAGATACAAAAGTCACAACCACCATCATCATGGCAGTTAAATTATCAATTAAGAATCCGACTTCAAATTGATAGTGGCCTGTGACAAGCCATTGATAGATGGTTTGATTTAAAACTAAACCGTTAAGAGTCTCATTTAAAGTTATGCATGAGATAACAAACGCAAAAAAGACAGAGGCGATTGTCATGCTTGAAGCAAAATACTCTGGCAATTTTCGACCCAAAATACCCACGCAAAAAGATGCGATTAGGGGCAATAAAGGAACGGCTAGATATGGATAGATAGAATTCAAATGATTACCCGTTAAGACGATTTAAGTCGTCTACATTAATAGAGCGAGTATTTCTGAAAATTAAAACGATAATTGCTAAACCTATCGCAGATTCTGCAGCTGCCACCGTTAAAATAAAAAAAACAAAAATTTGACCAGCAATATCATTTAAATAATGTGAGAAAGCAATAAAGTTGATATTAACTGCGAGCAACATTAACTCAATCGACATAAGTAAAATAATGATATTTTTTCGATTAAGAAAAATACCCACCACACTGATTGTAAATAAAATCGCGGCAAGGATAAGATAATGCGATAAACCAATCATGTTCTCTCCTTCTTTTTAGGTTTTATGTATTTTTCTTCCGATTTCATTTGAACTAATCGCACTCGATCTTCACGTTTTACAGCCACCTGATCACCAGGATTTGCCTTTTTACTATCTTTACGATCGCGAAGCGTCAATGCAATGGCTGAAATAATTGCAATAAGCAATACGACAGAAGCTAGCTCAAATGGAAGCACATAAGTTGAATACAATGTATTGCCTATCATTTCTGTATTCGATGTACTTGAAATTGATTCTGAAATAGGTGAAAGATTAAATTGTTTAGTTTTAAATACCATCACCATTTCAACCATCATGAGGACGCCAATAAATCCTGCCATAGGCAGATAATCCCAAAAACCTTCTCTTAATTTATCAAGATTAATATCAAGCATCATGACCACAAAAAGAAATAAGACCATCACAGCACCAACATACACAAGCACTAACGCAATCGCTAAAAATTCAGCATGCAAAAGAAGCCAAATACCTGCAGCATTAAAAAATGCTAGAACAAGAGATAGCGCTGCAGTTACAGGATTTCTGGAAGTAATGACGCTTAATCCTGAAGCTAGAAGGACGAAAGACAAAACATAAAAGACGAAATCTTTAAACTCAAACATGTTTATCGAAACCTCTCATCTTGAGCGCGATCTTCCGCAATTTGTTTTTCATATTTGTCACCTACCGCAAGTAACATTTCTTTTGTATAAAGCAAATCGCCTCGCGATTCGCCGTGATAATCAAAAATTCTCGTCTCAACAATCGAGTCTACTGGGCAAGATTCTTCGCAGAAACCACAAAAGATACATTTAGTAAGATCAATATCGTAACGTGTCGTCCGTCTCGTTTTATCTTCGCGCTCTTCAGATTCAATAGTGATTGCCATTGCAGGACATACAGCCTCACATAACTTACATGCAATACATCGCTCTTCGCCATTTGCATAACGACGGAGCGCATGAAGGCCTCTAAAGCGATTAGATTGTGGCGTTCTTTCTTCCGGATACTGCACAGTAATTTTTCTTGCAAAGAAATAACGGCCCGTAAGGAGCATGCCTTTAAGTAGCTCGATAAGCATCAAGCTTGATAAGAATTGTTTAGTTTTTTTAATCATTTAGTGAAATAAATATCCCCATGAGGTTTGCATCATGCCTCCAATAAATACAATCCAAGCAATGGTGATTGGAATAAAAATCTTCCAACCCAGACGCATAATCTGATCATATCGATAACGAGGAAATGTCGCTCTAAACCATAAGAAGAAAAATAATAAAAATGCGACTTTAATTAAAAGCCATAAAAAGCTATCTGGAATAAATGGAATGGGCGATAACCATCCACCTAAGAACATTAAAGCTGCAAGCATCGATACTAAAATCATATTTGCATATTCAGCTAAGAAGAAAACTGCAAAGGCCATGCCTGAATACTCTACGTGAAATCCAGCTACAATTTCTGACTCACCTTCAGCCACGTCAAAAGGCGCTCGATTTGTTTCTGCTACAGCACTAATAAAGTAAATGATGAATAAAGGAAATAAAGGCCAGATATACCAATGCCAAAACCCACCCTCTTGTCCCATGACAATTTTTCCTAGATTCAAGCTGTTGGCACACATTAAAACGCCTACTAAAGTAAATCCCATTGCAATTTCATACGACACAATCTGAGCTGCGGAACGTAAACTTCCTAAAAAAGCATATTTAGAATTTGAAGCCCAACCAGCAATAATTACCCCATACACAGCGATAGATGTCATAGCTAAAATATATAAAAGACTTGCATCAATATCTGCGATCACCACATTGAGATCGAAAGGAATGACAGCCCAGGCTGCAAAAGCTGGAGCAATTGCCAAAATGGGCGCTAGGAAAAATAAAACTTTATTTGATGCTGTAGGAAGAATAATTTCTTTAAATAGAAGCTTTAATGCATCAGCAATAGGCTGCAGCAATCCAAAATAACCGACACGATTAGGTCCGATACGGACTTGCATGTATCCAATCACTTTTCTTTCGAAATAAGTAAGGTAGGCCACAGATATCATCAAAGGCAAAACGACAGCTACAATTTTTAAAAGCACCCATAATGTTTTGGCAATATCAGGCCACCAAATTCCAAATATAGATGTCATNAAAGCATCCATCTTAAGATGCGCCCCTTGGAATTATTTTTTGAACTGTGATATCACCGTAAATATCAGCCAGATTAGCCGTTTCATCGATACCGCTTGGTATATAGATGGAGCCTTCTGGAATGCTTATGTCTTCAATAACCATAAGACTCGCCCATTGATTACCTTGCATAACTTTAATTTTATCGTTCGCTTTAAGTCTTAATGTTTTCATTTCTAAGGGATGTAANTTTGCATGTGCTTTTGATTTTTGAATCGCTGTTTGAAGAGATGGGGCTCTTCTTACAATTGGATCTATAAGGTATTGATGTATCTCACCAATGCGTGAGAATTGCTTTGGCTTCGTGTTGCGTATTTTGTAATCGCTTGTGATATCGATTTCATTAGAAAGCTCTTTTGAGATGAATTGAACATTAGATTTAATGCGCGCTTCTTTAACATCTAGACTCGATTCATAATCAAATCCTTTTAAGTCAAGATGATTAGCCAATACTCTTAACACTTTCCAGGCCGGTCTTGATTGACCTAAAGGCTGAGTGACAGCTGTATAGCTTTGAACTCGCCCTTCTATATTAACGATCGTACCTGATGATTCTGTAAATGGTGAGATGGGGAGAAGTACGTCCACATTTTCAAGGTATTTCGAATTATATGAAGTTAATGCAACAGTGAAGTCTGACGAAACAATTGCATTTTTCATTAGCTGTGCATTTGATGCATCTAATTGAGGCTCAATATTTAATAAAATATAAGCTTTTAATTTTTTCTCTAACATCGTACGCGCATTTAAGCCGTCTTTTTCAGGGAGCACATTAATGGCATGAAGTCCGACACTATTTGCATAGCTTGGCAATAGAGCAAAAGTAGCTTGAGATAATTTTGAAATTTCAAAAGCAAGNTGATAGATGNTTGCATAATCTGGATGCTCTTGCGCTGCTTGGCCTAAAAGTAATGATGTATTATTTTTTTTACCTGCTAAAACATTTTTCATTAAATGCTCTGCTATTGCNTCGCTTGTTTTATCTGTTTTAACTTTTTCGATATCAGCTTTTATAAATTTAATATCTTTTTTTAATATGCCTTTTATTTCTGTCATCGATTTTAAAATTTTTGCGAGCGCATAAGGGAGNTTATGTGGAGCCTGTATCATTTTCTCAGACACGGTCATAAGNGGATCTGCATCTATTGAGTTGACTATAAAAAGATTGGCGCCATGATTTACAGCCTTACGAATTCTTGATGCTAAAAGTGGCTGTTCATTTCTTATATTGCTACCAACTAAAAGGTATTGATCAAAGTGACCAATTTCATCAATACGACCACCTAACCAAGGCGAACCTTGATGCTTTATTGAAAAGTCCGATTGACGTATCCGATGGTCAATGTGAGGTGACTTCAATGTGCTGCTTATTTGCTTAGCTAATAAGCCCTCTTCGATTGAGCTTTGTGGTGATACTAAGACACCTAATTCTTCCGGGCCGTTATGATCTACGACATGTTTTAATTTTTCACTTACAAGTGCTAAAGCAGTTTCCCAATCTGATTCTTTCCATTGACCCTTTTCTTTAATCATAGGAACTTGTAAGCGATCTTCACTATTTAAGCCTTCATATGAGAAACGATCACGATCAGAAATCCAGCATTCATTAATAGACTCCTCTTCACGAGGAAGCATTCTGATCACTTTGTTTTGTTTAATATGTGCTTCAAGAGGGGAGCCAAGACTATCATGGTGAGCAAAAGTTGTTCTTCTAATTAACTCCCATGTGCGCGCTTTATATCTAAATGGTTTACTTGTAAGTGCCCCTACAGGACACAAATCAATAATATTGCCAGAGAGTTCTGATTGAATGGATCGATCAACGTAAGCGGTAATTTCTGAATGCTCGCCACGACCGACCATACCTAGCTCCATCATACCGCCCACTTCTTGTAAAAATCTTACACATCGCGTGCATTGAATGCATCGGGTCATATCTGTTGAAATAAGTGGGCCTATATTTTTATTAAATACCACACGTTTTTCTTCCTTATAACGTGTTTGACCACCGCCAAATGCTACAGCAGTATCTTGAAGCTCACACTCGCCACCTTGATCGCAAATTGGACAATCTAAAGGATGATTAATGAGTAAGAATTCCATGACACTTTGCTGTGCCTCGACAGCAATTTTAGATTTTGTTGAAACCTTCATCCCATCTGAAACTTGCGTAGCGCATGCGGGTAATGGTTTATTAAATTTCTCTACCTCACCAAACACATACGGCAATTTGCAGCGATCGATAATTTTTTGTGATAACAGAAACGAGGAATTGGAATTCCTGCTTTATCTGCAGCTGCAATGATCGTCGTATTTTTTTCTACTTTGATCTTCTTGCCATCAATTTCAATTGTGATTGTCATTTAGCTTTAATCATAGAATGACCATGCTGAATAAAATATTCAAACTCTGGTCTAAAGTGTTTAATAAAACTTAATACAGGTGTCGCGGCTGCGTCACCTAAAGCGCATATTGTCCTGCCAGAAATTTTTTTACTAACATCCGTTAAAAGATCAAGGTCTTCCATAGTGCCTTTACCGTCGACAATTCTTTTGATGACACGATAAACCCAACCTGTTCCTTCACGGCAAGGTGTGCATTGACCACAAGACTCTTCATAAAAGAAATAAGAAAGACGTTTTAAAGCTGTGACCATACAAGTTGAATCATCCATGATAATCACGGAGCCAGCACCTAAACTCGATCCAATCTTTTGTAATCCATCATAATCCATGGTTGCATTTTCAATGAGGGCAGCTGGAACAACTGCTGTGGAAGGTCCGCCAGGAATAACTGCTTTTAATTTTCTTCGTTTCCACACACCGCCAGCCATATTTAACAATTCACTAAAAGGCGTGCCCATTCTAATTTCGTAATTACCTGGTATCTCAACGTGGCCTGATACAGAAAATAATTTAACACCGCCTGAATTTTCAACACCTAAATCTTGAAATGCCTGACCACCGTGCTCTAAAATCCAGGGAACAGATGCAAATGTTTCAGTGTTATTCACATTAGTAGGTTTACCGTAAATACCGTAAGTTGCTGGGAAAGGTGGCTTATAACGTGGCTGTCCTTTTTTACCTTCAATCGATTCAATAAGGGCTGTTTCTTCGCCGCATATGTATGCCCCATACCCATGGAACGCGTACAAATCGAAACTAAAATCTGAGCCCAAAATGTCTTCGCCTAAAAATCCATGGTCTCTTGCTTCATCGAGTGCTTTTTCAAAAATCTCGTATTCACGCCAGATCTCGCCATGAATATAGTTGTAACCAGTGCGAGTACCCATCACATAGGCAGCTATGAGCATACCTTCGATAAGTTGATGAGGATTGTATCTAAGAATATCGCGATCTTTAAATGTACCAGGCTCACCTTCATCTGAGTTACATACAAGATATTTAATACCATCGTAATCCCGAGACATAAAAGACCATTTAATAGCAGTTGGGAATCCTGCACCACCGCGACCTCTTAAACCTGAAGTTTTTAATTCAGCTAGAATTTCTTCCGGCTTTATTTTCTTTTTAAGAATTTTTTTAAACTGCTCATACCCACCTACTTTTAGATAGGTGCTTATTGAGCCTGGATCGTCATGGACCATAGTTCTTAGACAAACCAAATCTTGATTAGGAAAAATTTTATGCGGCTTAATGATGTCTATTTGCTTGACCATTTATTTAAGGCTCGCTATCAGCTTGTCAATTTTTTCAGTAGTCAAATGTTCATGCATAGTGTGATTGTTAATTAGGCATAAAGGTGCAGCACTGCATGCTCCCATGCACTCACCTTCTTTAAGTGAAAACTTTTTATCTTTGGTCAACTCACCAAAACGAATACCTAATTTCTTTTCTAGGTGCTGAACAATTTCATCAGAATTTCTTAACATGCATGAAATATTGGTGCATACAGTAATTTGATACTTACCCTTTGATTCTAAATTGAACATATTATAAAAAGTTGCAACTTCCATCACTGCAATTTCTGGCATCTCAAGATAATGTGCCACATCAGAAATATGTTCATGCGACAACCAACCATGTCTTGTTTGAACAATACGTAATGCAGAAATGACTGCAGATCGCTTTTGGTTATCCGGGAATTTCTTTAACTCTTTATCAATTAATTTAATGTCGTCAGCGTGTATCATTTTTTACCGATCAATCTCACCAAACACAATATCTTGTGTGCCAATGATGGCAACTAAGTCAGAAATCATATGACCACGTGTCATTTCATCTAACGCTGCTAAATGAGGAAAGCCAGGAGCCCGTATTTTTAAACGGTAAGGTTTATTTGCACCATCTGAAATTAAATAAATACCAAATTCGCCCTTAGGGTGTTCAACTGCAGCATAGGCCTCTCCTGCTGGGATATGAAAACCTTCTGTAAATAATTTAAAGTGATGGATCATAGCTTCCATATCTTCTTTCATGGCAGCTCTTGGAGGAGGTGCTACTTTATGATTATCACTAATTACAGGGCCTGGATTTTTTCTTAGCCAGTCTATGCATTGCTTAATAATGTGATTAGATTGTCTAAACTCTTCCATACGAACGAGGTATCGGTCATAACAATCTCCATTAACACCAACAGGAATATCAAAATCAAGTTTGTCATACACTTCGTAAGGTTGTTTTTTTCTTAAATC
>JGI25922J50271_10000204_pt1 | contig 17681 bp, 16 predicted proteins | sample LauGreSu1BDMLBDD_2_FD_50271 | JGI IMG/M metagenome (IMG submission 50271) | reverse complement strand
ATAGGTAAGATATCTTTCCCTGTGCGTTCAATGAAAACAGGACTTTCNAAAAGAGATGATCACATGTATGGCAAAGATTGGCTTGATGCACAAAACTATCCCAATATTGAATTCGAACTGAAGAAGCTATCTTCCATTTCAATCAAAAAATCCGATAATTCCGGAATAGAGTTCTCTGCAATTGCCGAAGGAATGTGTTCTGTAAAAGGGATAGCCAAACCGGCCAAGGCAAAATTGGTTGTCAAGTATGTACTTGAATCGGAAGCAACACGCAAGAGAGCCCAAGGTGACTTGGTAATGATTGATGCTGACTTTTCCGTTTCACTCAAGGACTACAATGTGCTTGGCCGAGGAGATATAATTGGAAGTAAAGTTGGTGAAAGCATTGATTTGGACATAAAATTATTCGGTAGCACATCTAATTAACAGGAGGCAAATATGTTACGCTTTTCAGTACTTTGTATTTCATTCATTATCACATTTGGAATCATGCAAGCTGATCCCGGTGGAAAACCAGGAAGACTATTATCAAATTCAGGAGGTTGCGGAGGTTGTCATGGCAATGCATCATCCAATACGAGTGTCTCAATCATCAGCAAAGCGGGTTCATTCACAATACAGCCGGGAGCCAAGGCGGAGTTTACAGCGATTGTAGCTCATTCATCCAAAACAGGTGCCGGAATCAATATTGGAGTTAAATCTTCGCCTTCTTCAAACACTAATTCAGGCACTTTAGAAGTCCTTGCCGGTCAAGGTCTGAAGAAGTCTTCATCAGAACTTACACATACCTCTCCCAAAACTATGTCAAGTGGCAAAGCTGAATTTTCATTTACTTGGACAGCTCCCAGTCAAGAAGGTGTTTATTATTTGATGGCAACAGGTAATGCTGTAAACAGAAATGGAGGTGACAGCGGGGATGAATGGAATTTCATGACACCGATTCAGATCACTGTTGCGGCATCAACTGGAGTACATGAGGCAAATCAGATTAGTTCTTTGTCTGTATTTCCCAATCCAGTTCAAGAGTATTCGATATTCCAATTTGAAGTAGACCAACCATCTGAAGCATCATATTCAATCATCAATATGATGGGACAAACAGTGTTTTCTCAAAAACTCGGTTATATGACATCAGGTGTACATAGCGTGAATTTTCTTGGATTATCTTCGATATTGAGTAGCGGTCATTATTTGATTTCGATTCAAGCATCCGGAGGAAGACAAACGATACCATTTATCAAGCAATAACTTATATGGCCGCTTTTAGCGGCCATTTTTATTCATAATCTGGTCTTTGTTCATATTCAATCGGATCTTCATATCCCGCCTTTGCAAATCCTCTAAGTCTTAGGGCACAAGAATCACATATACCACATGCTTTATCACTCCCTGAATAACAGCTCCAAGTCAATCTTAGGGGTGCATTGAGAGCAATTCCATTTTGTACGATCTGCGCCTTATCCAAATCAATCAATGGTGTCTGAATTGTGATAAGTGTTCCGGGTTTTGTTCCTAACTGAATCATGTTCTCAAATGCATCAAAGAAGACTTTTCTACAATCCGGATAACCGCTTCCATCTTCTTCAACCGCACCAATAATGATTGTTTTAGCGCCAATCACTTCCGCCCAACTCACGGCAATTGAAAGCAAATTTGCATTTCTGAATGGTACATAACTTGTGGGAATATCCATATTCTGTAAATCAGCTTTGGAAACAGCAATTGAAGCATCAGTCAAGCTACTACCACCTATTGCGGCCAAATGAGAAATATCTATGTCCAAAGTAGTTATTATACCCAACTCCTGGCATATCTCTCGAAATGCTCTCCCTTCCCTTTCTTCTGTTTTCTGTCCATAATGTACATGTAAAGCACAAACTTCATATCCTTGTTTCAAGGCCCATGAAGCGCACACTGTGGAGTCCATTCCACCGCTCATCAATACAATTGCGAATTCTTTCATTTCAATGCATAGAGATTATGTTCTTTAATATATTCCTCTACCGATTCAGGCACAAGTCCATGTATTGTTTTTCCATTCAAAACTGATTCACGAATCAAAGTTGATGATACATGGAATAAAGGTGCATTCAGAATTATGGGTTTATTGACATGCACTTCTGCAATCAAATCATGTATCAATGCATGCATATTTGCTTCTTGGGTTCTTTGCACGATGCATAATTGTACGCTTGACAATAATTCTTTCCAGTGTTTCCATTCCTTAAAACGATGAGCCTGATCTTCACCGATCAAAAGATAAATCTGAGCTTCCGGGTATGTACTCTGTATCTCAGCAACAGTATCGATTGTATATGAAAATCCTTCTCGCAGTATTTCCATATCGGAAACAATAGTATTTGGAATATCTTCAACTGCAAGTTCGAGCATTTTCAAGCGATGTATGTCTTCAGCCAAAGGCTCATTCATTCGAAATGGTGATCTACGAGCCGGAACAACAAAACATATATCCAATTCAATCTGAGTTGTAAAAGCTTTGATGAATGCAATATGTCCGGAATGAACAGGATTAAATGTGCCACCCATGATACCTATTTTCATTCTTCTTTCCTGGAATTAACACCTTTAAATCCGGCATAAAAAATCATTATGAAGGAGAAAATAGTTGATATTATTGGTAAGACATCGCCAATTATAGAATAAAGTGACATAACTTCCATTTGAGGGACTCTACCGGAAATTGCTATTCTTTGTTGTGCTGGCGCTATCTCGGAAATACTTCCATCAGGCATGATGATTCCGGAAATACCGGTATTTCCACATCGTGCAATTGCTCTTCTATTTTCAATGGCTCTCATTTGTGAAATAGCAAAGTGTTGCATTGGTCCCGGCGTATTGTCAAACCATGCATCATTCGTTATCACTGCTAGCATCGTTGCACCTGAATCAACATAAGATTTCACAAATCCGGGATAAATGGATTCTATGCAAATGACAGTGCCAATGGAAGCAATGACTGTATCATTTCTGTATAAATCCAAAGGTTGTTGGATATCACCTTTTTTCCATCCTGAAATCCCGACTCCCCATTGTAATATCTGACCAAGCCAAGGAATGTCTTGAGAGAATGGAACTCCCTCGCCAAATGGTGTGAGTTTCATCTTTTTGTGAACTTGAATCATGGTATCTTGAACTAATGCCGCAGCATTGTAAGCTACATAATAAGATCCAGGAATGAGTCTAAATGGCTTTGCAAGTGTTTCTGAATCGGGGTTTCTCACAAGTTCCAAATGAGCAAAACCAGTCAAGATTGGCGTGGCACCCATTATACTCTTGAAATAAGTGAAATCTTTATTGACATTCAATTCAATATTCATGAATGGAATTGCAGTCTCACTCCATATCCATATATCCGGGGATGAAAGTTTGGATGACCGAATTGTCTCTTTATGAATGTGAATCTGATCACTGACTTCGCTTGACCATTTATTCCATGGATTGATATTTGGCTGAACAATTCCAATTTCCAGCTTCGAAGCTTTCGAAGTAAGTTCTTGAATATCATTCAATCGAATAAATCCATATCCAATGATGCCGATTACAATCATGGAGAATAGTAGTATCCCACGGATGATATCCCGTTTTGCATGCGCTGTCAATATCCAATACAACAAAGATTGGATGAATACCATAAGAAATGTCAGACCCCATACTCCGAATACATCTGCGAATTGAGCCAAAAGAGGAATATTCACATTCATATAACCAATAGTCAACCAAGGATATGATGCATCGGTTAATGAATGCAACCATTCATAAGACACATAGAATAAAGGCAGAGTAAATACAATGAATCGATGATTGATTCTTTTTCTGACATAGAAATACACAATAAAGGGTAACATCAGAAAAAATGGATGTCCAATTTGTAATGCAATACCAGCAATCATCAAAAATGGATCACTTTCTTTTTGCCAACTACCTACCCACCAATTTGCAATTCCTTGATAGAAAAAATATGTGACATACAAATAGGTTATGATTCCGGATATCTTCTCTTGCACAAGTTGTTCAATGAGTAGGAATAAAGGCAATAGAGCGACATATCCAATTAATCCAAGATTGAATGGAGGAAATGCAAAACCAAGCATTGTGCCTGAGAGTATTGCATAAGCATACTTTTTTGCTACCGTATTTGGCAACAATCGTTGTAGAATGGAATATGCCGGTGGGATTGGAGTCATTACTTTTTGAGTCGAGCGATGATTGTCTCACCGCCTCGAGTTCTTTCATCTTTATGAACGAGTATTTCAGCATCGAGAGGAAGGATGATATCCATTCTTGATCCAAATTTCATCATGCCGATTTGCTCTCCTGTTTCAAGAACATCACCTTGTTTAACGGTACAAACAATGCGCCTTGCCAATACACCTGTGATTTGCTTGAAGAACACTTTTCCGAATTCATTTTGCACACCTATTCTACTCTGCTCATTGAGTTCGGATGCTTTAGGATGCCATGCAACCATATAATCTCCTTGCATATACCGATAGAACTCAACAGTTCCCGATACGGGAGAACGATTGACATGCACATCCAAGGGTGAGAGGAAAATGCTGATTTGGCGCGCCTTCCCTTTGAAGAATTCTTTCTCTTCCATCTCAATGATTTCAACAATCTTACCATCAGCCGGAGCAATGATGATGGAATGATCAGATATGGCAGATGAAGGAATAATTCTTTGAGGATCTCTGAAAAACCACAGTGTGAATAATATGATGATGATTCCAAGTATCGCAGAAATCCATGACCATGCATTTTGCAGGACAAATCCGGACAAAAGAATCAGAGAAAATCCAATGATGAGCATCGGAATGGCATTGTCATATCCATATTTTGTAAGCATATCAATTTCCCAACAAAGTTGTCGCACGAACTGCTTCGATCATGCGATGATAAAACATGAAATGTTGAATTGATTCGAGAGATGCCATAAATGCATCAGAGTAGTGAAAATACACCGTACCCGTTCTTGCATCTGCATCACTACCTAAAGTTGATGAAAGCATCTCATCAGATTTCGGCAAATCATCGGCCGCAAATAGAGTTGTCAATTCGATTGGATCCGGCATATCTTCATCTTTGCATGCCCAAAACATAAGTGGCAAAGGTGCAGTTTGAATATCAGACCATTCTTCCACAATATCAAGCATTCCTTGTCCCTTCATAGAATGATTCCAAGACATGAATGCATCATATGTTTCATTGATCGAAACACTTGGATCAGCAATCGACTTGTCAATGATGATTTCAGGGAATAAATCAAATTTTTCTGATAAGCATAATGCCCCAATCCGGAATAGAAAGATATCTTCCTCGAGAGCAACTTTATTTATTTCTTCTCGACCCGGCAAAAATTGAATCGATGCAAGATTTGAAAATCCTTCAGCAGATAAGGCCGTTGAAGGAATGATTCGTAATTCTGAAGGATTTTTTGCAAAATTCAGAGGATCGATCAGTGCAATATCGGCTGTGCCATGATATAGACTTTGGGCACAATCGTATTCTGACATAGATTTTAATACAAACCCCTTCTCCCTGCATACTGATTCAGCATTCGCGGTTATCGAAGAATATGCAGGATTATTGGGTATAGAAATTTTAAGGGACATATAAACTTTTCAAAGCCAAATAGGTATTTGTACATTCAAACAAAGGAAATACATGGCAAATTTACACAAAATATCCCGCTATTCTCGGCTTTAGGAGGTATTTCATTCTCTTTTTCCACCATGCTATCAATTCATGGCTTGTATCATTGAGGTTTTCTTAAATTTGTCAGATTTTAGACCAACAATTACACATTTCACCATGTCAATATTCATACCTGAGCATATTCAGAAACTCTCCCCATATACTCCCGGCACATCAATCAAAGCTGTTAGAGAGAAACATGGCATCACGGATATTGTCAAATTGGCTTCCAATGAAAATCCATTGGGTACATCCCCTTTGGCATTGAATGCATTGAAAAAAATCATAGCAGATGATTTATCCGTGTATCCGGACGGAGGAGTTTCATTGGGAAATGCACTTGCACAAAAATTCCATGTACAACCTGAAGAAGTTGTCACATATAATGGATCTGATGCATTGCTGCATTTAATGATGCGCTGTTTTACAGTGCCCGGCGATACAATTGTGTCGAGCGATGGTACTTTTGTTGGATACTATGTGGCCACTTCAATCGCGAATCTCAATTGCAAATCAGTACCTCTCACCGCTGATTATAGATTTGACATTGATGGGATTATCGATGCGATTGATTCAAACACTAGAATTGTGTATATCGCAAATGCGAATAATCCTACCGGAACTTCAATCAATCAAGCTGAATTTGAAAAACTTCTCAATGCTGTTCCTGATTCTGTTTTACTGATCATGGATGAAGCATATTTCGAGTATACTGAAATATTGGTTGATGATTATCCAAACAGTCTTCATCACAGAAGACCCAATATGATCACACTTCGAACATTTTCAAAGGCTTATGGTCTTGCTTCATTGAGAGTAGGCTATGCTATCGGGCCTTCCGAGCTCATACAAGTTATGGCCAAATCCAAATTGACATTTGACCCAGGAACACTTTCTCAGATTGCAGCCATTGCAGCATTGGATGATCATGAATTTGTCAATGCAACTATTGAACTGAATAAAAGAGGTTTACAACTCTTCCAAGAATCATTTCAGAATCAAGGATGGAAGATCTCTCCATCTGTGGCAAATTTCTCTATGATTGACTGTGGAACGGAACAAAAAGCAATAGATTTGACGCTCGAATTGGAGAAAAAAGGGATAATTGTTCGAAGATTGCCCGGTTTCAAATTGCCACATTGTGTAAGAATCAGCACCGGCACAGATGAAGCGAATCAAAGAGTGGTATCAACAATGGCTGAACTTTCACAGTATTTTGCTTAATCAATTTTGTAATTTTACCGAATCACAACCTTCTGGTATCTAGTCATGGAAACTATGTCCGCTGCATCATCACAAACAGCAATCACTGACTTTCTTCCGATCAATGGAACGGACTTTATCGAATTCTATGTCGGAAATGCAAAACAAGCATCATTTTTTTATCGCACAGCATTTGGATTTGAATTAATTGCCTATTCCGGACCTGAAACAGGAATTCGTGACAGAGCAAGTTATGTATTGAAACAAGGTAAGATTCGCCTGATATTAACAACACCAATGCATCCCGGTAATCATATCAGCTCACATATTGAGAAACATGGTGATGGCGTTAAGGTTCTGGCTCTTTGGGTTGATGATGCTGAAAAATCATGGAAAGAAACTACATCGCGTGGAGCAAAAAGCTATCAAGAACCAACAATCTTGAAGGATGAATTCGGCGAGGTGAAAATAGCATCAATTCATACCTATGGCGACACCATTCACACATTTGTTGAGAGAAAAAATTATACAGGTATTTTCATGCCCGGTTATGTGGCAATGAATGATGGATATAAAACCGATGATGTTGGATTATTGTATGTAGATCACTGCGTTGGCAATGTTGAGCTTGGGAAAATGGATGAATGGGTGAAATTCTATGAAGATGTAATGGGATTTTCCCTTCTTCTTACATTTGATGACCAAGACATCTCTACTGAGTATAGCGCATTGATGAGCAAGGTTGTATCGAATGGTAATGGTTATATCAAGTTCCCAATCAATGAACCTGCTGATGGGAAAAAAGCAAAATCACAAATTGATGAATATCTTGAGTTTTACCATGGTCCCGGTGTACAACATATTGCAGTGGCAACTCATGACATCATTGCTACAGTTTCCGCATTGAAATCTCGAGGAGTCCAATTCCTCAGAGTACCGGATACATATTATGATGATTTATTGGATAGAGTTGGTGTAATCGATGAGGACATTGCGCCTCTCCGAGAACTTGGCATTTTGGTTGACCGTGATGAAGAAGGCTATCTTCTTCAATTGTTCACAAAACCTGTTGAAGACAGACCAACTTTATTCTTTGAGATCATTCAAAGAAAAGGTGCCACCTCATTTGGCAAAGGTAATTTTAAAGCATTATTTGAATCCATAGAAAGAGAGCAAGCATTGAGAGGAAATCTTTAATTCAGAAGATTTCTCATTTACCCATACATATTGTTTCATTAGGAAGTACTATGTCTTCTCAAACAAATCCACCGAGTTATCACGAAATACCGTTTTTCCAATCGGTGAACACTTATTTTGACAAAGCAGCAGCTTTGCTAGATCATTCCCAAGGTCTTCTCGATCAGATTAGAGCTTGCAATGCCGTATATCAAATTCAATTCCCTGTTCGAGTCAAAGGAGAAATTCAAGTTATTTCTGCTTGGAGAGCAGAACATAGTCATCACAAGCTTCCATGCAAAGGCGGTATTCGCTATAGTGAGGATGTAAATCAAGACGAAGTGATTGCATTGTCAGCATTGATGACATATAAATGCGCTGTAGTGAATGTTCCTTTTGGAGGCGGCAAAGGTGGAATTAAGATCAACCCCAAGCATTATACCATAGATGAATTGGAAAGAATCACTCGCCGATATACTGTTGAATTGATTCATAAGAACTTTATTGGACCCGCAGTTGATGTTCCCGCCCCTGATTATGGAACCGGCATGCGTGAAATGTCATGGATAGCAGATACATATCAAACAATCAAATTCGATGATGTGAATGCTCTTGGCTGTGTTACAGGAAAACCCATTGCTCAAGGTGGTGTTAATGGTAGAACAGAAGCCACCGGCCGTGGAGTTTTCTTTGGTGTTAGAGAAGCAGTTAATGATGTTGACCTCATGAAATCACTTGGGTTAACAACAGGATTGGGTGATAAAACTGTCATAGTCCAAGGTTTCGGTAATGTTGGATATTATGCTGCAAAGTTCATTCAAGAAGGTGGTGCAACAATCACTGGTATCATTGAATGGGATGGAGCAGTGTATAATGCTGATGGTATTGATGTCAATGCCTTGAAAGCACATCATGCACAAACAGGATCGATCAGAAATTTTGCCGGCGCTCAAACAATAGATGCTGGTAATACCGTACTTGAATATCCTTGTGACATTCTCGTTCCGGCAGCATTGGAATCTCAGATTACTGATTGGAATGCTGATAGAATTCAAGCGAAAATCATTGCCGAAGGTGCAAATGGTCCAATAGCGGCTTCTGCAGAACCAACACTGCTTGCCAAGAATATCTTGGTCATCCCTGATATGTTTATCAATGCCGGTGGTGTGGTTGTTTCCTACTTTGAATGGCTTAAGAATCTCTCTCATGTTCGCTTTGGTCGTCTTGATAAGCGATATGAAGAAAATTCTAAGAAAGGTTTGATTGCAACAATTGAAAATCTTACCGGAAAATCATTGTCCGCTTCAGAAAGATCATTGCTTGTTCAAGGTCCTAATGAAGTAGATTTAGTAAATTCCGGCTTGGAAGATTCCATGATTGGTGCTTATCATGAAATCATGGAAGTTTGGAGAAATAAGGCAAATGTGAAAGATATGCGTACAGCAGCATTTATTTCCGCAATTGATAAAATTGCCGCTTCATATAATCAGATGGGCATTTTCCCTTAATTTGCCCTAGAATGAATAAAAAGCCTGCATGTTTATACATGTGGGCTTTTTTGTTAAGTATTGATAATATCAAATATTTGCAAACAAAGTGTTGTTTAACCAAAGCATTGTCTTATTTTCGAAAAGGTTTTGGTGTTGATGTGCGCCATTTACTTGAGATCACTCGTATAATTGTTTGTTTGTCGGTCTCGCTAATCACTACACATCCACAGAAGGTTTGTTATGAATATTTATGTAGGCAATTTGCCGTACAACATGGGATCCGAAGATCTTCGCTCCCTCTTCGAAAGCTACGGCAATGTCACAGGTGCCTTCGTTATCACTGACAAAATCTCAGGTCGCTCACGCGGTTTTGGTTTTGTTGAAATGGACAATGATGATGAAGCAAGAGGCGCCATCGAAACAACCAATGGCAAAGAGTTCAGCGGACGTACATTGGTAGTCAATGAAGCTCGCCCACGCGAGGAGCAATCACGCGGACCTCGTCGCGATTTTCGCGGCGGTGATCGTCGGTCAGATCGATACGAATAAGAGATAAATACTCCCTAGAATCGATACAGACAACATTAAGAACCCTCGACTTTTATTTTAGTCGAGGGTTCAGTATTTTTGTCCTGCACTAATTGAGAATTGCATGAATTCGGAACAGAAAAAAGGCATAAGCATACAGTCCTTCCTCATTGACATTTTCTTTACTTGGTATGTTTTCATAACGATTGACAGAATAATCCTACCGGCATTGACAACATATCTTCCTTTGCAAGGTTTTGTCATACAATTGGCTTATCTGTTCATTGCATTCATTTCTGCATTTATTCTCAGAAGTAACCAACAATCACCCGGACAAGCAATCTTATCGAATGAAAAAGTATCTATGCCATTTTTGGGCAAACATATACTTTGGCTAGCATTTAGTTCATCCATTATTGCAGGCTGGATTACCACTGATATTTCCCCTATTGATTTCTTTTCTGCAAAAGGAATTGAATCAGCTTCAAATATATTCACCGCACTTATCACACCTGAACTAAGCATTTTTGACATCGCGCTGAAAGCTTTGATTGAAACGGTTTATATAGCTTTGACTGCAACTATTATAGCTCTTCCGCCTTCTTTCATATTAAGCTTCTTGAGTGCAAGAACTTTGATGAAAGGAAGTACACTATCTTTTGCCATATATTCCACAGTACGATTCATTTCAAACTTTGCACGATCAATCGAACCACTCATCTGGGCAATCATCTTTTCTGTTTGGGTTGGAATTGGTCCATTTGCCGGAATGCTTGCTCTCATGATTCATACAGTTGCTTCACTTACGAAGCAATATTCTGAGCAAATTGAAGANATAGATAATGGTCCGATTGAAGCAATCGAAGCAACAGGCGCACATCCATTGCAAGTCATCAGCTATGCAATCATTCCTCANATNGTTATTCCATTNTTAAGNTTTACAATTTATCGATGGGATATCAATGTTCGGATGGCAACTATCATTGGCTTGGTTGGAGGCGGTGGTATAGGAACAATGCTCATGCAATATCAAGGACTTGCTCAATGGAATGAGGTTGGACTTATCATCATTATGATAGCATTTGTGGTATGGGTAATGGATTATGTATCCGCAAGAGTGCGAGAAGCTCTTCGTTAAGCTTCCAATTGCTGATAAAGGTTTGAGTAGACTTTATTCCCATCTACACCAAAGCGTTCAAAATAGCCTGTATACCACTGAGTCAGATGAGCACCTGTATTCAATGCATCTCTAATGTCATCTGATGTTTCGATCCCGCCCGTTGCAATAACAATACAATCTTTGATGGAATGTTCCCTTAGATATTCATGTGCAATGGAGCATATCTGAAGTGAAGACTCACGCATGATTGCCCCACTTAATCCCCCACCATATTCCTTTGTGAAATACTCATAATGTTTTTTGTCATCAGCATGGATTTGGCTTGCATGCTTTTGATATGCTGTTGAAGTATTACCTAGATTGATTCCAGCAAATTTTCTATCAACAAGTATTGACATGAGAGGTTTAATCAATGCCGGATCGGTATCATTTGAAAATTTTACAATGACCGGATATGTTTCTAAATCTATGATATCTGCTATTGCATCAAGTCTTGCAATGAGTGAGTCATCAATCGTTTTATGATCAGTGGCATGTCCTGGGACATTCGGACAACTCTCATTTAGTTCAATGAAAGCACATCCGGCCTCTTGATACGCCTTGATCCCTTCAATCAATCCTTCCAATCCCTGACTTATATTCATTCCGGGATCCATCGAAACACTTGCTCCGATTGGAAATTCCGGATAATGTGAGAATGTAGCAATGTGTTTTGCCGTTTCGATATGTCCTTTATTCGGCAAACCCAACCAATTTGATGCAGCATGACTCTTCGGATAAGGTACAAATGGCAAAGTGATTCCATTCTTTACATTACCTTTACGAGGAAGCGAAGTGGTTGTTCCTGCCAGATAGAATCCTGCACCCTGAGCATAAGCCCTTTCATACCCTTCAGCATGCTTATACATGCCTGCTGCATTGCCGATTGGTGATCGAAAAGTCAAATTTCTTAAACGGACTTTGAGTGTATCGGGAACAATGATAGGTTTAATTGCATCATTCGCAGCAATTGCTGAGAACCAGGGTCGAGTTGCAGAATATAAATGCGTGAATATTCTAGGATCCAGGTTTCCTAATAGTGGTCTCAGTGAGTGATCAATTTTTGATAAGATAGTTGCCAAAGACATATGTTATCACAATTCCTTACGAAGTCTTGCAACAGGAATGCGCATTTGTTCACGATATTTAGCGACAGTTCTTCGCGCAACATTCAAACCTTGTTTTTTTAATTCAGACATTAATTTGTCATCGCTATGTGGTTTGAGCTTTGGTTCTTTTTCAATCAAATCTTTTATCTTTTGTTTGATTACAGTTGTTGAAATCTCCTCGCCATCATCGCTTGGCAAAGATTCACTGAAGAAAAAGCGCAATTCATATGTTCCAAAATTAGTTTGAACATATTTTCCATTAACTATTCTGCATATGGTTGAAACATCCATTCCGGTTACATCTGCAACATCTTTGTAGATTAATGGTTTAAGAGCACTCTCACCAAATCTGAAAAAATCTTTTTGCGCACCTGCAATACCGGTCATGACTTTCAGCATGGTTTTCTTGCGCTGTCTAATTGCCTGCAAAAGGAATTTCGCATCATCATACTTTTTTCTGAGCCATTCTTTTGTTTCTTTATTGTATTTGCGATACCGGGCTTCTTTCTTCAAATCTTCATACATCTTGTTAAGTTTAAGCTGAGGGATTCGAGTATCATTGACATTGATGAATATATCATCTTCATCATCAATAGAGATAACGAAATCGGGAATGACTGTTGAAGTTGCAATGGATATTCCCATTCCTCCCGGTTTTGGATTCAATCTTCTAATTGCATCAATGGCGGCTTTCAATTCATCCTCATTGATAGAGAACTGTCTGCAAAGAACTGTATAATGTTTCATTACGAATACATCATAACTCTTCTCAAGTATTCTTTTTGCCAATAATTCAGAAGCATTCGGATTCTGCTTTGCATTCAATTGTAGAAGCAAACATTCACGCAAATCTCTAGCTGCTATTCCGGGTGGATCTTGCTGCTGAACGGCGCGCAATGCTTTTTCAGCCATCTCTAAGGTAACATTTGGCACTGGTATTGGAGGCACCGGTTCCTCCATGGACAAATGAGTATCATCATCATCAAGATTATCAAAATATGAAGATGAATAAGAATTCTTTCTGAGTGATTCTTCCAAGAATCGTTTATGCCTGCGAAGATAATCACGATGTTGCTTGTGATTTTCTTCCATGATTCTTGAATTTACATCATCAACGAGATCTTCCAATGATCTCCTTAGATAACCATCATCCTCTAGATTTCCAATGATAGTATAACAAAGAAGCTTTTCTTGATCCGTAAGATTCAGTACATTGATTTGTTCTATCAAATCATCGGTGAAAGTGCGGACTTCGCTTTGATCATTTCCCCAAAAATCATCTTCATCATCATAGTCACCACTTCCTTGCTCTGGAGTTTGAGTTTCATTCCATGCTGATTCATAGAAATCAAATGGGTCATGATGCTCGGCTTCAAATGGAACAGGTTCATCATAATCATAGGAATGATCGGTATGATCATTTCCATCCATGACATCTTTGGGAACAGTGCTAAGTAGATTTTCTGTAGGAGTAAAATCAGTGTCATCTTCAATAGCGATGAACTCATCCGAAGATTCATCGAGCATAGGATTTTGCTCAACTTCCTGACGAACATGTTGCTCCAATTGCAATATTGGTAATTGCAAAAGCTTGAGATATTGTATTTGTTGTGGTGTAAGAGTCTGCAAAAGCGAAGTTTGCAGATTCATGCTGACTTTCATTGACATTATTGTTCCTCCTGAGTAGTCATGTCTATTGCTTGCTCATACCAATGTTCCCCAAAAGCACGAATCAAAGAATCTTTGACAGCATGTATGACTAATGTTCCTTCTTGTTTACCATATTGAAGTGCGGGCTTGCATTCCTCAAATGGTTGATAACTCAAATACTCTCCGCCAAAATTTCGAACTCTAATCGGAAAAAGATGACATGAAATGGGTTTCCGAAATGTAGTTGTACCCTCATGAAATGCTTTTTCCAAAGCACATTTAGCTATACCCGCTTCTCTATATACAAATACACAATCTGCATCATCTATGCATTCTACATATAGATCATCACCGGAACCACCAACCCATTCATTTTTTTGTAAAATGATTCGTGATCTTTCATCGAGATATTTGATTGCAAAAGGGATAGCATCTTGAATCATTGAAATTTCTTCTTTTTTCAATGGAGCACCCTCTCCGCCTGACAAAGTGCAACAAGCACCTTTACATGCATTCAAATCGCAAGCAAAATGTTCACGGATGATTTCCTCATCCATCAATATGGAGTCTATCAGAATCATGGCGTTAAAAATGGGTGGATACGCCTGATGCAAGTGCTGCTTTGCATCGTGGTATGATTTTTGCCTAAACTACTATTTGTTGATGAGAATTGCAAAAATTTCACATAAAAAAACGGTCAATTTCATGTAAGAATTGACCGTTTAACTTTTAAAATCCACTCAATCACAAACCGGGATATAAGGGGAATTTCGAGCAATATTCTTTTACATCGCTCTTGACTTTTTCTGCAATTGATGAATCACCGCATTGTGAAATCACTCTATCAATGAACTCAGCAATTTGCTTCATGTCTTCTTCTTTGAATCCTCGAGACGTCATAGCTGCCGCCCCAAGACGAATGCCTGAGGTCACAAGAGGTGGCTGTGTGTCATATGGAACGGCATTCTTATTACAAGTAATACCTGCAGAATCGAGTGCAATTTCTGCTTGTTTTCCGGTAACGCCTTTATTTCTCAAATCAATCAACATCAAATGGTTATCTGTACCACCGCTGACGATGTCATAACCTTTTTGAATTAATGTATCTGCCATTGATTGAGCATTTTTGACAACCTGCTTGGTATAATCATCAAACTCATCGGACAAAGCTTCTTTGAAAGCAACTGCTTTTGCAGCAATCACATGCATGAGTGGTCCGCCTTGAATACCGGGCATAACCATTGAATCAATCAGTTCTCCCATGAGTTTTTTGCGACCTGATTTTGGTGCAACAGCTCCAAATGGATTCTCATAATTATTACCCATCATGATTATTCCACCGCGTGGTCCACGGAGTGTTTTGTGCGTTGTACTTGTAACGATATCACAATAAGGAATCGGATTATCCAATCTTCCTTTTGCAATCAAACCTGCAGGATGTGCAATGTCAGCAAGTAAGTATGCACCTATTGAATCAGCAATGGTTCTAAATGCTTTAAAGTCTATATTTCGAGAGTATGCAGAAGCACCAACAGTAATCATTTTTGGCTTATGTTCTTTGGCAAGATCTGCTACTTTATCATAATCTATTCTACCGGTTTCTTTGTCAAGCCCATAAGGTATGAAATTATAAAACTTACCGGAAAAATTCACAGGCGAACCATGTGTGAGATGACCTCCATGTGATAAGTCCATACCAAGAACTGTATCTCCCGGGTTCAAATACACAAAATACACGGCCATATTGGCACCACTGCCACTATGTGGCTGAACATTCACATATTCGGCACCAAATAGTTGTTTAAGTCTATCTCTGGCAATGTCTTCTGCGATATCAACCCATTCACAGCCACCATAATAGCGCTTGCCGGGATAACCTTCCGCATATTTATTTGTCAGGACCGAACCCTGTACTTCCATGACAGCGCGTGAGGTGAAATTTTCGCTGGCAATGAGTTCTATTTTATCACATTGGCGTGAATATTCACCTTCCAATGCTGAGTATAATTCGGGATCTTGTTGTTTGGTGATTTCGTACATGGCTTATTGTTGAATAAATCTAATGGAAGAATAAGTACCTTCTTGATTCAAACGAGCAACATACACTCCTGGCAACAATTGCGGAAGTGTGATTGAAGATGTACCCGGTTGTAATTGATCAAATGAATATACTGTGCGGCCAAATAAGTCAATTATTCCAATGTGGGCATTTCCTGATATTTCCGAAAAAGTCAAAATCCCGTTCATACCATGGGCAATTGGATGACTCATTAAACGCAAGGAAGACACCTCTGTGATTTCCTCGTTCACAGACACAGGGGCCTCAGCTTCAAAACAGAATGTTTCACCGGTTACACTATGTACAAAGCATGACATAGTAGGTGAAAGTGAATCAGATAGATTTTCAAATGTAAAAGACCATAATGGAGAACCTGCTGTAAACGGTGTTTCAGGTAACTCAAATGGAAACGAGAATAAAGCAATAAATGTTGATTTAGCTTTGGGATTTGCTTTTGAAAAATCTTGATACATTTTATTAGCATTCAACGCATTTGTAATTGCATCTGAATTCAACATTGTTGAAACCGGCAATGAATCCTGAGAGAACAAATCTAAATCACCTGGGGCAGCGTCGGCCGGAATTGGGAATTGTTGCAAACCAAGGAAAGGTACTTTGATAAATGCCAAAAATTTGGTTTGAGGATTCCCATTTGCATCAGTTATAGAAACAACATAGATCCATAATGGTGATCTACCTGTTTTCATATCGAATGCACCACCCAATAATCCACCATTTCCTCCTAAGCCGGCTGTGTCTCCAATTGTCACGATAGCTGATATGGAGGGATTAACCCAACCTGAATCAGATGCTGCCTTTTTAACACTTGGCAATGCTTCCTTAACTAAATAGGGTTGAGTTAATTGTGCCATTGCATTTGATGTAATGCCAAATAACAGGCAACTCAGAATGACTAGTAAAGTAAATTTCTTCGATGACATAATGCCTCCCAAGACATTGAACTTGTTATATGGTAATTATGATAATGGCAAATTTAGGGAAATCATACAGCATGTTCATCCAATAATGTCACTTTAATTAAAGAATGTCAATAATAAGTCCATGAAACAAAGTCCGAGTATTTGTAATTTTGCAAGTCTCAATTCTTGACATAACATTCAATATCATATGAATATCACCAAAGAAGATTGGATTGGAATTGCCAAAAACCTTGTCATTTCCCGACTAATTGATACCATAGAGGAAAGTGAACTTGCTCCATCTGGCAAGGTTCTTTATCAGTTTTCTTCAAAAGGTCATGAATTAGGACAGATCATACTGGCTCATTTCATGAACAATCCGCATGATGGTGCTACAGTATATTATCGCTCCAGACCATTCGTGTTAGCTGCAGGTATGACCATCGAAGAGGCTTTTGCGGGTCCGATTTCAAATGCAGGAAGTCTGAATGGTGGCCGTGATATTGGGGTTGTACATCATCTTCCTCCAAGAAATGGTGTTACTATAATGCCTGCAAGCGGGGATGTTGGCGCTCAATATACACCTGCTGTCGGTTGGGCTCAAGCCGCGGTCTATAGATCAACCGTATTGGAAGAAGAAGATTGGAATGAATCGATTGCCGTTGCTCTTGG
>JGI25922J50271_10000203_pt1 | contig 17710 bp, 13 predicted proteins | sample LauGreSu1BDMLBDD_2_FD_50271 | JGI IMG/M metagenome (IMG submission 50271) | reverse complement strand
CTCAGTCTAAATGTATAGTCATATTTGGGACGTTTGAACATAAAAAAATGCCCCCAAAAGTGTCTAACTTTTTGGGGGCAGTCCAATTTTTCGGCGGGGATTTTTTTTGATTTATTCAGGTTTGAATTCCGAGTCTTTGACTTCTTGATTGATTTGATATTTCAATCCATCCATCGTAATGACAATCTGTCCTTGCTCAAGGATGAGTTTGCCGGGGAATTTTACGCCACCCACATCTGTGTAATTAGCATATGATTGCGTGACTTCGACATCTCCTTGAGGTCCTTTCGCTACGGATTTCATGGNAGTGATCAAGAAAGTGTTAGCGTCAAAATATAAAGTTTCAATTTCGCCGGATGCATCTTTTGATTCAACAAGGATTGCATTTCCTTCCTGACCTTTGATGGTCAATGTTTTGCCAAGCTCCAACATGCGAGCCGATTCAACAATATGAGCATTATTNAGCATGCCTTGCTTTTCATCAGCTTCGGTAACTTCCTGAACNTGAGGGCCCATCATTCTCCATGCTTGATTTCCATCTGTCATCATTGTCTGCTTGAACATTTTGAAATCCATGATGGTTACTTCTTTGCCGGGTGCTTTCTGTTTGCGAAGCAGTGTACCTTGCATTTGCTGTCCATTCATGTCAAATGAAGCTGTACCGGTTGTGATTAGTGTTGAGATTTTGGAAATGTTCTCCATTCCACCCAATGCCTTACGATGTTTCTCCATCAATTCTTGTGGAGTCATGTCAACTTTTTTCAATTCGGNTTTCTTGACTTCAAAATCAGTGGTGTATTCATAGACAGGGCCAAATTGTTTGAGTGTTTCCAAAACATCNGGACTACCCACAACAACAATNGATAATTTGGACAAATGTTTGCTCATGGCACTCTTCATTTGCTCAGATGTGATGGCTGTAAAGCGATTCGGGAATTCCTTTACATAAGATATCGGCTGATTATTATAGTCGGCATTGAGTAGTAATCCTGCCACAAAATCAGAATTCTCAAAGTTCATTTTGAATTGTCCAACGACGAAACGCTTGATCAAATCCAATTCATCATTTGGTGCTAGTTCAGTAGTGATCTTTGTCATTTCTGATTGCATNACTTTGATTGCTGAGTCTGTAACTGAGTTACGAACATCGGCTCCGCAGATATAACGATTGACATCTCTACCACTTGTGAGATAGGCATATGGTGTATATGTATAGGAATATGTCTCTCTCAATGTGCGGAATAATCGACCGGAGAAACCTGCACCCATAAGATTCGCACCCAGTCTCAATGTTTCAAATTCCGGATGATTATTTGGAACCGAGTTTGCTGTCAATGCAGTGGCAGATTGTACAGAACTAGGACGAGCGATAAAGTAAACACCTTGTGGCATTGGTTCGGCTTTTGGTGTACGGAATTCATTCACATCACCGGGGGTCCATGCGCCAAGTGCTTTCTCAAGAATTGGCTTGATTTCTTCAGGTTTCACATCGCCAACAACTGCGAGAGTCGCATTGTTTGGACGATAATAAGAAGAATAGAATTTCTTGATTTCATCAATCGTGATTGCATTGTATGAGGCTTCCGATTTATGTCTTGCAGAAGGATGATTTGCGCCATAAGCAATCTTTCTGGACATTACTTGAAGCATGGCATTGCCATTTGCTTTTTCAAGCTTCACTTCAGAAATCTTCTGTTTTTTGAGTTTTGCAAGTTCATCTTCAGGGAAATTTGCTGAACGCAATACATCAGAGAAAATCTCAAGCATGATAGGCATATGTTTTAGTATGCTTTCGCCTGTGACATTTGTGATATCACCGGATGATGATGCACTTACACCAGCGCCGACACCGTCCAATTCTTTTGCAATTGTCAAAGCATCTCTTTTGCCTGCACCTTTAGTGAGCATTTCTGCAACAACTGCTGCTGTTCCGGGAATAGATTCNGAAACTTCGCCACCGCGAATTTGTAGTTTTAAAGCCACTGTNGGTTGTTCATGATCTTCAATGACAAAGACCTTTAGTCCATTTGATAGGAATAATTCAGTGTATTTTGGAAAGGCGAATTCCTTTGCGGGAAGGGGTCCGGGTTTATCGCCTAATTTAAGTCCTTGACCAAATGCCGAATGCAAGGCCAAGAACATTGAGAAAAGAATGATNTACTGTTTCATGATATTTCAATTATGTGTGATCAAAATGAAGATGATTATTTCTGCTTGGGCATATATTGAAGAATNGTTCTTGAATCTTGCGTGAAATATTTCTTGGCCACACGCTGAAGATCTTCTTTCTTGATCGACATGAAATCTTTGATCTCTGTGTTGATCATGGATGCTTTACCGAAATAGGTATGATATTTTGCAAGTGAACGGGCTTTTTCAAGTACATTCTTCTTACCCTCGATAAATCGCACTTCAGCAATATTCTTTGCCTTGGTAAACTCTTCATCGGTCACACCTTCATTTTTTACTTTCTCAATTTCTTCATCAACTGCTTTGATGACTTCATCAACAGTTTTTCCAGGGGAAACAACGCCAAGCATGAACATCATGCCGGAATGTTGCAAATTCTGTGCTCCACCACTTGCTTGAACTGCAATTTGATCTTTGTCAACCAAGCGTTGATATAAGCGTGAACTTTCGCCGGAACGAACAATGTCCATAAGCATTGACATAGCATATGCATCTTTTTCGCCGATTTTGGGTCCGCGATAACCCATGAACACTGCAGGCAATTGTGCTTTTGGATCATCGATTGTCTCGCGAACGATGCCTGGATTCATGTCTTTCATGACGACATTTGATCTTTTCGGAGCAGTTCCTTTGGGAATGATTGCGAAATATTCTTTCACAAATCCCTTTACTTGTTTCAAGTCGATATCACCGGAAATAACCAATGTTGCATTATTTGGCTGATAAAAATTATTNTAGAATTGCTTGAATTCATCAATGCTGGCATTGTCTATATGCTGNGCGGTTCCNATCGGAGTCCAGCTATACAAACCGCCATTGAACAATTTGCCGGCAGTGCGCTCAAACCAATCGCCATAGGGTGAATTGTCATAACGATTCTTGCGCTCTTCTTTCACGACTCCGCGTTGAGTTTCCACACCGATGGAATCCACATGGAGTGTACGCATACGAGATGCCTCGATCCAAAGCGGAAGGCGAATCTCATTGCTTGGAACTTCGAAGTGATACACAGTTTCATCAAATGATGTATATGCATTCAATTCACCACCGGCTCCTTGAATGAATTTATCCAATGAAGCACGCTTATAGTGATCGGTTGCTTCGAACATGAGATGTTCGAAAAAGTGTGCAAATCCAGTTCTTTGTGGATCCTCATCTCTGGCTCCAACTCGATAATGGACCAATACGGCCACATTTGGTGCAGAAATGTCTTTGTGAAGAATCACATGCAAACCATTTGGCAATGTGTATTCTTCGAATGTGATGGGGTTGATTTGTGCATGTGCTTGCATTGCATTCATGATTATGATGCTGATGGCAAACATGATCGGCAAAGCCCACATGATACGCTTAGAGTTTTTCATAGAACTCATTGTATGATGAAACATGAATAAATAGTCGATTATGCTTTTCCATACCCTTTGTATTTGTCATACTTGGCGCTATACATCACGATATTCATNGAGCTATCACGCAATGTTCCGCCGGAAGGGGAGAGATAAAAAGATTCAATNGAGTCTGTGATGCGCTTCGCAGGAACTCCCGGAGCATCAACATAAAAATTGAGAATATGATATCCGAGTTGCAATTCAGATTCTTGCGCTTGCTGAAGAAGATTTTCATGAGAGAAAATCATTAAGTCATTATCCATGATGGAAATCACTAACTGAAATTATGAATGGGGCAATTACGCTATATGACTGTAGAAAGTTTCGATAAAAATGAAAAGAGCAAGCCAATTTATATGGGGCTTGCTCTAGACAAATTCTGATATGATTATCTGTATTGGCGCAAGAACTCCAAGCGATCTTGCAATTGTGCTATCGGAATGAGCAACTTGTCTTTCCCAAGGATTGCATCCTGAGGATTAGTAAACACCAATTCATAATCTTTGCTCATGATGATTGCTTCTTCAGGACATACTTCTTCGCAGAATCCGCAATAAATGCATCTGAGCATATTGATCTCAAATTTTTCAGGATAACGCTCTTTCACTTTGTCAGTTTCAGCAGCCCTTACCTCAATTGCAAGTGCTGGACATACTCTTGAGCAAAGTCCGCAAGCTACGCAGCGTTCACCTTCTTCTTCCAATACAAGTACAGGACGGCCACGATATGAACCTGTGGGAATCCATTTCTCTTCAGGATACTGTCTTGTGAATGTGGGTTGGAACATTTGCTTGAAAGTCAATGCCAAACCTCTGCCTATTTCAGGAAGATAAATTCTCTCCCAAAATGTCATTCTTTCTGATTCTATATTATGTTGTATGTTCATGGATTTTTCCGATTTGACATTGTGATTACATGATTCCAAAATGCTTGAGAAGCATGATGCCTGTTCCTGTCAATAATATATTGGCCAATGCCAAAGGCAACATGATTTTCCATCCAAGATTCATCAATTGATCATATCTGAAACGGGGAAGTGACCAGCGAACCCAATAGAACAAAAAGAGCATCGGGACAACTTTTGCAAAGAAGACGCTAAATTGAATCAAACCCAATAGTGGATTCCCTTGTGCTATTCCTATACCGGCCAATTGTTCGTATAAGAATGGGACATCCCATCCACCCAAATAAATGAGTGCCATCAAGCAAGAAGCTGTAAACATGTTCACATATTCAGCAAGATAGAAAAGGCCGAATTTCATACCACTATATTCTGTATGATAACCACCAACAAGTTCAGGTTCTGCTTCAGGCAAATCGAAAGGGGCACGATTGGTTTCAGCAAATGCCGCAACCAAGAAAATCAAAAAGCCAAGTGGTTGAAAAATTACATTCCATTTTCCACCTGATTGCGCCTTTACGATTTCAACTAAATCAAGTGAACCAGAAATCATCAAGGCACCGATAAGTGCAAGACCCATGGATAATTCATAAGAAATCATCTGAGCCGCTGAACGAAGTCCACCAAGCAAAGAATACTTGTTATTGGAAGACCAACCGGCAAGGGTGATGCCATATACACCAATTGATGACATCGCAAGAATATANAAAATGCCNATATCAATGCCCGGTGCAACGGCCATGATATTTGCGCCATTCACATAATATTCACCAAATGGAATCACAGCATAAGCTGCCATTGCAACAGTCATCGAAATTAGTGGTGCAATGAGATGATATCGTTTGTCAACCATTGCGGGAACAATGTCTTCCTTTGTCCAAAGCTTGAACACATCGGCAAATGATTGAAATAAACCGAGTGGGCCTACGCGATTTGGACCAATACGATTTTGCATCCAAGCGGAAATCTTGCGTTCGAAATACACAAGATATGCTGCTATGACAAGCAGTGCATTGACTATGATGAAAAGCTTGGCGCCAATTATTAATGCGCCGACAGGGATGGCATCCATCTATTACCTGTAAGTAAATGAGTGCAACATTACACTTGGGGTTTTAAAACATGCGATACATAAATCACAGCTTTGGCTTCTTTTTCAGAAGCTTTATCCAATCTCAAACCTTGATTCTCTTCGAGTGATGCATAATTCATGCCTTTGAAATGCTGATTATGCAATGATATGTCATTGAATACATCTTCTGCAGAAGTGAACTTCATGCCATGACCACATGCCTCTGAAATTCCTGTCAAAATCTTCCATGTCGGACGGGAATTGCGTCTTTCGCCTTGGGTCCAACGATCATTGAAAGCACCTAATTTGTCCCAACGACTCATCTTCATTCCCATGTGACGCTCATTTTCTTTTGTAGTCACTGCAGGCTCAATGAGTTGAACTCGGCGATCAATATTTGTGAATGTTCCTTCCACCTCAGCATATGTTGAAGCGGGAAGAACAATCGATGCATTCTGTGTGGTCGCATTATGATTGCTCGCTATGGCAATGATATGCTCAACCGAGGAGGCATTCGCTCCGAATTCAGGATGTCCNACAATATCTTCTTGAACTGCAATAATCACTTTCACTTGATGNTTTGCAATACGCTGTGCAAGATTATCTGCATTCACACCATGATCTTGTGGTCTCAAGCCCAATGCAATGGCNCCGGCATGATTCGGAGTGCGATCTGCAAGACGCAAGAATTCATCAGCAAATATTGGGTCACGATGTTCAAGGAAGTCGATATTGTGAGTTTTGACAGTCTCACGGGAGAACTTCACGGTGGCATGAATGTCTTCATTGGTTCCGCGAGCTGAGCCAATAATCATGATTTCTGATGGCTTATATGCTTTCAGAATATCGGCACATGATTCCAAGGCAGATTTCCAATCACTTGATTTACCCTTTATTGCGGGCTCAATAATACGATTGTCATTCACATAAGGATATTGTTCAAGTCTTCCGGCATCACACATCCAATATTCATTGACATGCATATTGGTTCTTGGCTCTATGCGCTGAAGTTCATTGTCACGAATACCCAATTTCACATTGCAACCTCTCGCGCAACCGGGACAGACTGAATTCGTGAAACTCATTTCCCATACGCGTGAATGGAAGCGGAAGTCAATGCTAGTCAANGCACCTACCGGACAAATGTCAATCACATTCATTGAATATGGACTATCGAATTCCATACCGGGGAATGTTTGAATGGTGACATGGTCACCGCGTTGTACGAAAGTAAGTGCGGGTTGCTTGGCAATTTCATCGGCAAAGCGAATGCAACGGGAGCAGGAAATGCAACGCTCGCCGTCGAACAATACATTGGGTCCCAAAGGAACGCGCTTATCTTTATGGTTTTTTTGTTCAATGAATCTGGATTTTCCATTGGAATGCATGAAAGCATATTCCTGCAACTTGCATTGACCTGCTTCATCGCAAATGGGACAATCCAATGGATGATTGATGAGCAAGAACTCCATGATTGCATGCTGTGCATGCTCGGTTCTTTGGCCTTCAGTGTCAATCACCATGCCATCAGCAACAGGAGTTGCGCATGCAATGCTGAGTTTCGGACCCCATTGAATGGCAACATTACCATCCGAATCTATCTCCGGCTGGCCATCAGGACTCTTTTTGGGGAATCCGACATTGACCAAACACATTCTGCAGTTTCCGGCAACACTTAAGCCCGGATGCCAACAAAAATGAGGTATNGTCTTTTCGGCAAGCAATGCNGCTTCAATGATTGTGGCTCCTGCGGCCGCTTCTATTCTCTGTCCATCAATGATGATCTGAGGCATAATCTCATGCTCCAAGTACGGGTCTCAGTTTGTTCAATACTGATAAAAGGTTGATCTCCAAGGAGATATGCACAAAACAAAACAATTCTTAAGGCGCGAATTTCGTGTTTTGGCTATAATCGTGGTCAAATTACAATTTTTTAGCCAAGCAATAAACATGAAATCTTCCACATTTATGCCTGAGATAATAATTAGTAAAGGCACGATTTGTTCATGGTTATTGTTCTTGGGTTTCATGAAAACAATACTCCACTGGTTCAAACAAGATCTGCGCATCCACGATATGCCCGGATTTGCCTGCATTAATCCCCAAGATTGCCTATTGCCTGTCTATATTTTCGATCCAAGGCATAGTGTGAAGCTCAAATACGGATTCTCCAAAATGAGCAATCATCGATTGGCTTTTCTGGAGCAGAGTGTTCTGGCACTTAAGGAAAAACTNCAATCACTGAATAGTGATTTATTGATTCTTGAAGGCAAGCCTGAAGAACTCCTCCCAATATTGGCCAAACAATTCAATGTTCATGCGATTCATACTGAAAAGGAAATTGCTNATGAGGAATTACAGGTATTATNCAATGTGAGGAACAGTATTTCCATACCAGTCATTGAATTTGAAAGCAGAACAATGTTCACAGAGTCTGAATTGCCTTGGAATCTGGATAGATTACCATCTGTATTCACGGAATTCAGAAAAGGAATAGAAAAACACATTGGATTGAATCATTGTGTCTTGGCAGAACATTCATTACCCAATTTGCCAAAGTCATTTGATGCTAATGATCTAGAAAACTTATGGCATGGTCCATATGCAAAACATATATCCATTCACCCAAATTCAGCTGTTAGAGCTATTGGTGGGGAAGATGAAGGATTAAAGCGGCTACATGAATATACATATGGAATGCATGGTATTGCGACTTATAAAGAAACCAGAAATGGATTGATCGGTGAAGCATATTCTTCAAAATTTTCTCCATGGCTTGCATTGGGTAGTTTGTCTACAAAAAATATTCTCAAAACTGTGAATGATTATGAGCAGGAATTCGGTGCGAATGATTCCACATATTGGATGAAATTCGAATTGTTATGGCGTGAGTTTTTTCAATGGACATTGAAAAAGCACGGGATTGATTTTTTCCTGTTGGGTGGCATCAGAGGATTAAATAAAACTTCTTCATGGAACCAGGAAGTCTTTGATTCATGGAGATTTGGAGAGACTCAAGATGCCTTTGTTAATGCAAACATGAAAGAATTATATCTTACAGGATTCATGTCCAATCGTGGAAGGCAAAATGTTGCAAGTTATTTGGTCCATGATTTGAAGCAGGATTGGAGAATCGGAGCGGCATGGTTTGAATCCAGACTTATTGATTATGATGTAGCCAGTAATTGGGGCAATTGGATGTATATCGCAGGTGTGGGGAATGATCCAAGACAGGATAGAGTCTTCAATACAAAAAGACAGGCCGATATGTATGATCCCAATGGTGAATATCAAAAGTTGTGGTTACATGAATATATGGCGAAAAATGACTCCTGATGCGGATTTCTCGCGTTTTTTTTGTTTTTTTGCATGATAAAAAATCAAATACTTGTTTCAATTAGATCGTATCCGGAAGCATCATGTCGCTTTATCATTCCTATATCACAATCGAGAATCTTGGAGATCATATCGGAAAAGAAGTCACTCTCAATGGCTGGGTATCCGATAGAACAGACAAAGGGAAATTATGTTTTGTGAAATTGCGTGATGGTTCAGGCATTGTTCAATGCGTAGCATTTAGACCATCCATCGGCGATGAATTGTTTGAACAAGCAAAATCTCTTACACAAGAAAGCTCTGTTTCCATCACCGGTACCGTAAGAGCTGAATCCAGAGCACCAGGTGGAGTGGAAGTTGATGTTGTGGGTCTGAAAATATGGCAAATAGCGAAGGAATATCCCATCACTCCAAAAGAACATGGAACGGAATTCCTCATGCAGCATCGACATTTATGGCTGAGAAGCACGCGCCAGCATGCCATCATGCGCATTCGTGCTGCAGTGATCAAGGCGATTCGTGATTTCTTCGATGGTAATGGCTTTAAACTCATGGATTCGCCAATCTTGACCCCAAATGCATGCGAGGGAACATCCACTTTGTTTGAAACCAAATACTTCGATTTGGGAAAAGCATATTTGTCTCAGTCAGGTCAACTATATGCAGAAGCAAGTGCGATGGCGCTTGGAAGAGTCTATACATTTGGTCCGACTTTCCGTGCTGAAAAATCAAAAACAAGACGCCATTTGACAGAGTTTTGGATGGTTGAACCCGAAATGGCCTTTTTTGATCTCAATGATGATATGGATCTAGCAGAGGATTTGGTTGAATATATCGTTCAATATGTTCTCAAAACATGTCAAAAAGAATTGGCTGTTATGGGTCGTGATGTTTCGAAGCTCGAAGCCATACGCAGACCTTTTTATCGCATGAGTTATTCTGAAGCGGTTGAATGGTTGAATAAAAATGATGTGAAATTGAACAAAAAGCAGTCGGATGGATCTGAGATTCAAATTGATTTCCCCTGGGGTGAAGATTTTGGTGCTCCTCAGGAAGAAGCAATCATGCAGCAATTTGACAAACCATGCATCATCCATAGATATCCTGCAGAAGTGAAGGCATTTTATATGAAGCGCGATCCGGATCAGCCGACTGTTGCTTTGGCAATGGACATGCTGGCTCCTGAGGGTGCAGGTGAAATCATCGGAGGAAGTCAGCGCGAAGATGATTTCGATGCTTTGCTTTCTCGCATTGAACATGAGCAATTGCCAAGAGAAGAGTTCGAATGGTTCCTTGATTTACGAAAATATGGTTCAGTACCACATGCCGGTTTTGGACTCGGAGTTGAAAGAACAGTCAAATGGATTTCCGGTGCGGAGCATATTCGCGAAGTGATTCCATTCCCAAGAATGATTTACAGAATTGTCCCCTGATTTTTTACAGGCCGGTTCATCCGGCCTTTTTTGTCGCCATGAAACTTTCCCTCTATAATACGCTCACAAAATCCGTACAGGAATTCACTCCGCTTCATGATCGTGAAGCGCATATGTATTCTTGCGGTCCGACTGTCTATGATCATGCTCATATCGGCAATTTGCGTTCATTCTTATTTCCGGACATACTGCAAAGATCGCTTCGCATCATCTGTGGATATCGAGTGAAATGGGTGATGAATATCACTGATATCGATGATAAAACAATCAGAGATAGTGCAATTGGAAGTCCAAAATGGAATATGGAGTTTGGTGAGCAAACCACAGATCCAAAAGAGAATGTTCGATTATTGACTCTCTATTATGAAAAAGCATTCAAAAGAGATTTGGAGCTTATTGGCATCAAGCAAAAGGATTTCTCAGCAATGCCGAGAGCTACGGATTATATCGAAGAGATGCAGAATCTGATTCTCTCGATACATTCCCATGGATTTGCATATGAAGTGGAGGGCAGTATCTATTTCAATGTTGCAAAATGGCGTGAGAATGAGGAATATGGTAGACTCTTCGCCATAGATGTGGAGAATTTCAAGGCCGGAGTACGCATCGATGCCGATGAATATTCACGCGAGCAAGTAAGTGATTTTGTATTGTGGAAAGCAGTCAAAGACAATGAACCGTATTGGGATTTCACTTTTGATGGAAAAAATCTAAAAGGAAGACCCGGTTGGCATATAGAATGTTCTGCAATGGGACAAAAATTGCTTGGACTACCACTCGATATTCACACCGGTGGTGTTGATCTTCGTTTCCCGCATCATGAAGATGAAATCGCCCAAAGCAAAGCCGGATATGGTTGTGAAACCGCACAGTTTTGGTGTCATAATGAATTCCTCGAAGTCGAGGGCAAAAAGATGAGTAAATCACTGGGTAATTTTTATACTCTGCAAGATTTACTCAATAAAGGCATGGACCCATTGGACATTCGTTTCTCAATGGTCAATGCCCATTATGGTTCTGTGTTCAATTTCACGGAATTTGGTGTGGAATCCGCTTCCAAAGCCAGAAAGAGAGTTCAGGAATATATTTATGCATGTTTTGAAGGCAATGTTGGACATGATCATCATGCCGAAGAATTACATCGTTTGAAGCAAGAGTTCTTTGGTGCATTATGTGATGATTTGCATATGCCGAAAGCAATTGAAGCCTTATTCACATTCATGAAAAATACTCCGGCGCATGTGCTTTCGAATCGTGATAGACCATCTTTCCTTGAACTCGTAAATGATATCAATGAAATTGTCGGAGTTTGGACGATTGCGCCTAAACCCGAAGAAACAATACCGGAAGAAGTGGTGAAACTTGCCGAAGATCGTTGGAATGCAAAAGCATCCAAAGATTTTGCCTTGGCGGATGAATTGAGAAAGCAAATATCAGCTTTGGGATTTGTGATCAAGGATACAAAAGATTCATATTCAATCATCAAAGAATGAATGCAATAGGCATAATAGGTTTTGGATCGCTTGGAAGATCATTGGCTGAAGCTTTGAAAAACTCCGGTCATCTGTCATGGCTCATGATTCGTGATGAAGCAAAACATGAATCTGCCCGATATTTGAAAGTACCTATACTCAAAAATATTGAAGAGATTTCACATGATCAGGATGCAATCATCTTGGCAATTCCTGATAAGGAAATACAAGGTATTGTTCATGAAATTAACCGCATATTCAGTGGTGGTGAATCATGTACCCTCATCCATTGTTCAGGAACATTGAGGAAAGACATTTTGAATGGAAAAAATCCAATGCTTAAGGGCATTGCGATGCATCCATTCCAAAGTGTGAAAACTCATGTAGATCTTCAAGGAACTCCATGGGGAATTGAATGTGAAGAAGAGCAAAGAGAAGCGATCACCGAGTTCATATCGGAATTGAATGGATTATCATTCTTTCTTGATGACCATACCATTGAACTCAAAGCATTATATCATGCAACTGCCGTTATATCAGCTAATTTTCTGACGATTCTCACTGCATACTCTTCTGAATTGGCCCAAAAAGCCAATATTCCACCTTCATTATTCTTACCCAAGATACAATCCACCGTGTTAGAGAGAGCACATGATGCTTTGAATAAACAAGAATCCATNATTTCCGGATTGACAGGACCTCTCATTCGAATGGATGAAATAACAATTNTTGCAAATAGAAAAGCAATTCAGTCCATTCCAGGCATGGATGATTTGTATTGTTCGATGTGCAAAGCAGGAATAGAATTATTGGTCAAAGAACAGATATTGACAAGTCAGCAAGGAAATAGACTTTTTGAAGTATTGCGTGAAATGCCCTCAGATGGACAAAATGCATCGTGAATTCGTATCTTTGCAGCATTAAATTTTGGAGTTATACCATGTTTTTTCGATCGATGATTTTCATTGTCGGACTTATTCTTCTCTTATCAAATCCGATAGATGCACAAGCTCGCAAGAAACGCAAAGCATCCAAGAAAAAGACTGTGCAAGTTATAAAACCCGCAAAGAAGTTTTTCCATGAAGAAGGCCATTTTACTATTGCATTTCCCGGAACTCATGGTCAAGTGAAAGGAGATACATCTCTTATTGCAACTGCATTTGGTCAAACTCAATTTTATGCATATACCACCAATTCAGTGAATAGTGCTTCGATGATAGCATACTATGAATTGGACATGAAGAAAGTTGCGGAGAAAGATGATAATCTTGCTCAGAATAGTAAAATCCTTCTAGATACATTGCAAGCACAATTGATTGCAAATCTTGGTGGAACAGTTCAAAGAAAAGTNAAGATGGTGAGAGAAGGATTATATCATTCTCGCATATCGTATTTTACCGTGAAAGGGGAAGGTGACAAGACAGTATATTTCAGATGTGAAAATATCATCAATGCTCCAAGAGTATATCAATTGCTCTATCAAACTTCTGTGAAGTCTGGTCCGGATAGTCCTGAAGCCAAAAAATTCTTTCAGTCATTTTCTTTGAAAGTCAAGCGATGAGCATTCCGAAGGATGCACGAATCTATGTGGCCGGTCATAGAGGATTGGTCGGAAATGCAATCATGACTGCATTGCATGAACAAGGTTATGTGCATCTTATCACGAGAACCAAGAAAGAATTGGATTTGACAAAGCAAGAGGATGTACTGCGTTTTTTTGAAGCAGAAAAACCTGAATATGTGATTCTTGCCGCCGCTAAAGTTGGTGGTATCTTTGCAAATGCCACATATCCTGCTGAATTCATCCATGAGAATATTGCCATAGCAATGAATGTGATTCATGCATCGCATCTGCATGCAGTTCAAAAGCTGATTAATCTCGGATCTTCATGTATTTATCCGAAATTTGCCGAGCAACCGATCAAAGAAACTTCTCTTCTCACCGGAATNCTTGAACCAACGAATGAACCATATGCAATTGCAAAGATAGCTGCGATTAAACTCTGCTCTGCTTATCATAAGCAATATGGATCGAATTTCCTTTCTCTCATGCCGACCAATCTTTTTGGAAGTCAAGACAATTATCATCTTGAACATTCACATGTGATTCCAGCCATCATCAGAAAATGTTTTCTTGCCAAGTATTTGAATGAAGGAAGACTCGATTTGATCAAGAAGGATTTAATGATAGGTGCTCCCAAGAATTGGTCAATGGAACATGATGAAGACATCATTAAACAGTTGGAATCGATTGGAATAACTGACAATACGCTGACATTGTGGGGGACGGGTAAAGCTCGCAGAGAATTCTTGCATGCACGAGATTTGGCTGATGCCATTCTCTTCTTTCTAGAGCATATTGATGCAAATGAACATGATGATTGCATAAATATCGGAACCGGCGAAGATCAAACCATTTATGATATGGCGCATGCAATTGCAAAGATTGTTGGATATACAGGTAACATTGCATTTGATTCCACAAAACCTGATGGAACGCCAAGAAAAATCATGGATGTAAGTCGGGCACATGAACTCGGTTGGAAATATTCCATAGATGTATTTTCAGGATTGACTGAAATCATCGAAGAGTACCGAATAAAGGGTCCGCAATATGCTCGATAACAATAGGCGATTGATCGATCAATATATTCCACTACTCTTGTTTGTGATAGGACTTCTCATTTTTGTTCCCTTCCTTGGTGCGGTGCATCTTTTTGATTGGGATGAAATCAACTTTGCCGAAGCAGCAAGAGAAATGGTAATCACAGGAGAATACTTGAGGGTGCATATCGACTATCAACCTTTTTGGGAAAAACCACCTCTTTTTTTGTGGATGCAAGCATTGTCCATGAAAGTATTCGGCATCAATGAATTTGCCGCTAGATTCCCAAATGCTGTATGTGGTGCACTCACATTACCTCTATTGTTCATCATAGGCAGATCATTGCATGATCGATTGACAGGACTTCTGTGGACACTCATGTATGTCGGTTCTTTCTTACCACATTTCTATTTTAAGTCCGGCATCATTGATCCTTGGTTCAATCTCTTCATCATGCTCGGAATAATAATTCCGATGCTTCCAAAATTCAAACACCGAGTAACCTTGTCTGCTATGTCAAGTGGTTTTTTCATAGGACTTGCAGTATTGACCAAAGGTCCGGTGGCTTATCTTCTTGCAATGATGACTTTTGGAATATTGCTCATTTTGGATGTGTATAAAAAAAGAGATGTCCAATTGGGAAGTCGAATTCTATGGCTTGTAAAAATGTCCTTTGTCACAGCTTTGACTGCTTCTCTTTGGTTTGGAATAGAAATTCTGCGTAATGGCACATGGTTCATAGAAGAATTCATTCAATATCAAATTAGATTGTTCTCAACCGGTGATGCAGGACATTCCGGCCCATTCTATTATCATGCTTTGATTCTGTTGATTGGATGTTTTCCTGCCTCTTTATTTGCGTTTAGATCACTCTTTGATCGAGCAGAAAAGCCAATGCATGATAGAGTGATGTTGATTCTCTTTTGGGTGACCTTGATTTTGTTCTCGATTGTCAAAACAAAAATTGTTCATTATTCCTCGCTTTGTTATCTACCATTGACCTATATCTCTGCATTGTCCATAAGAGATATTCTACAAAAACAAGCAATCTCTAAGAGACTATTGTCTGCCCTTGGTTTTGGGATTCTCCTCTGGACTATTCTACTCTTGATTGTACCGATCATCGGACTGAATCTCCAAGCAATTCTCCCGAACATACGAGATGAATTTGCAAAACTGAATCTCGGAGCGCCTATTGTATGGCATGGTTATGAAGTTGGAATTGGCATCATGTATATGATCATAGCCGGCATCGGAGTATATGTTTTGTATTCACAAAAGAGCTTTGAAAAAGGCATAATCATATTGGGAATTTCAACGATCTTTGCCCTCATGACATTTCTTCCAATCATAGCTCCAAAGATTGAAGGTTATACCCAAGGATCCCCGATTGCATTCTATGAATCAATGAAATCTCANGATGTGTTGATTTATCCAACNGCATATAAGAGCTATGCTCATCTGTTCTATTCAGGAAAATTNCCNCCAANAGATTTTCCGAATTATAATAAGCCAACCGATGAAGATTTGATGAATGGCGCATCGAAAAAGCCCGTATTTTTTATGGCAAAAGTGAAAAGAGCCATGGAATTACGAAAAGATCCCAGACTTGAACCCATAAGTGAACTTCATGGATTTACCGTATTTCGTGTGATTCCTTCTACAAAGAGACCATTACAATGAAACATTCCGTATCGTCATTATGTCGAGTGGCTGTTATTTCCCATGATGTAAAAGTGGCGAATATCACAGCCAATGTAGAAAGTCATAAGAGTGCCATCAGTCAAGCATTGCAGAATGGTGCTCAATTCATTGTATTTCCAGAGCTCTCTCTTACCGGTTATACATGTTCTGATTTATTCTATCAGGATCACTTACTCCATTCCGCTGAAACAGCACTTTGTGAATTGGCTGAGAGCATACCTTCGGGAATCATTGTGATTGTCGGTACTCCAATTCAATTCGAAGGAAAACTGTATAACTGTGCCGCAGTGCTCGAAGGCGGGAATGTACATGCTCTTGTTCCGAAAACCATCATTCCCAATCATCATGAATTCTATGAAGCCAGGTGGTTTGTTTCTGGAGATGAATTGCCCGAAGGAGCAATGATTGCTTTGGAAACCACAAGTGGCAAAGTAATGGAATGTCCATTGCAATCACGAATCATTTTCAAAAGCGGTAAACTNAGTTTCGGCATTGAATTATGTGAAGATTTATGGAGCATGATTCCTCCCAGTTCGCTTCTGGCTCGTCATGGCGCTTTGCTGATTGCAAATTTATCCGCCAGCAATGCAGTTGTAGGGAAAGAAGAATATCGTAGATCATTGGTGTTGATGCAATCTGCTTCAACTTTAAGTGCATATTGTTATGCCTCGGCCGGACCATCAGAGTCTACCATGGATACTGTATTCTCAGGACATTGCATGATTGCTGAAAATGGAGTCATGCTTGCTGAAGATTCTTCNCTTTCTTTCAATACCAAAATTGTGTATTCAGATATTGATATCGATGCAATGTTGTTTGAGAGAAGAACACTTTCGCGAACACAAGCAAATATCTCGGATATCTTTGATGTATATGAATTGCCTCCTCTTCATGAAAGTGCATTTCAAGAATTGAAAAGATATATTGATCCAATGCCATTCGTTCCTTCAAATGTGGAAACCGCTTCAAAACGATGTCAGGAAATCCTTAATATTCAAGCAATGGGTTTGGCGGGCAGACTCCGTAGAATCGGAATGAAATCCATGATTATTGGATTATCAGGAGGTTTGGACTCCACACTTGCATTGATTGTGTGTTTAGAGACTTGTTCAATTCTTAATATTGACCCTTCGAATATCATTGCAATCACGATGCCTGGTCCGGGAACCACTGATTTGACTTTTGCCAATACGAAGCAGTTGGCAATTGAATGTGGAATTACATTGAGAGAAATACCAATTCATGAAGCTGTCTCATTGCATTTGAAAGATATCGGTCATCCTGAAGATGATCATTCAGTGATATATGAGAATGCACAGGCAAGAGAACGCACTCAAATTCTCATGGATTGTGCGCATCAACATGCAGGACTTGTCATTGGAACAGGTGATATGTCCGAACTCGCATTGGGATGGTGTACATATAATGGTGATCATATGTCTATGTATGGAGTTAATGCCGGTGTGCCAAAAACATTGGTAAAGTCGCTTGTCGGATATTATACTTCGATTTCCAAAGATCCTTTGCAAAGCATATTGAATTCCATTCTTGAAACTCCGGTTTCTCCTGAATTATTGCCACCAAAAGAAGGTGCAATCACGCAAAGAAC
>JGI25922J50271_10000196_pt1 | contig 18035 bp, 18 predicted proteins | sample LauGreSu1BDMLBDD_2_FD_50271 | JGI IMG/M metagenome (IMG submission 50271) | reverse complement strand
TATGAGCCAGCCCCAACCCGAAATTGGATGATTGGCGCTAAGGCGAGCTATCAGTTTAAGTAGGAAAAAAATGGTTCTCAGGGCAAATTGTCGAGACCTATCTAAGGCAAAACCCTAATTCAGAACTATATCCATTACGCTCAAAAGGGATTAAATTAGAGAATCTGCAATTGGAATAAAAGTAATTAGAAAAAGAAGGGATATAACCATGAACCAGCGACTGATTTCAGNAGCAACACTTTCGACACTCGCCTCATCACTGATGATTCTGCAAGGCTGTGCGACTGCACCGCCTCCCAAAGCTGAGGCTGCCCCAGCTCCTGTAGCAGCGGCACCAGCACCAGCATGGAAGCAGGGTATGGGCCCTGATATGGCCAATTCCAAGTTAGCTCCTTTGCCTGGAAAAATGACGGTTACCCCTGTTAGTGAAATTCCAATTGATAAGCTGAAATTACCCCCAGGCTTCAAGATTGAGGTTTGGGCAACCGGCATGCCTGGTGCTCGTGCGATGGCGCGCGGAGATAACGGCAAAATTTACATCGGCACCCGTGCGATTGGACGTGTCTATGAGTTGAGCGACAACGGTAAAGAGCGAACCAGCCGTGTAGTAGTTGATAAATTAGTTCAGCCCGCTGGCGTTGCATTTAAGAATGGCTCTTTATATGTGATGTCTATTAATAAGGTTCTGCGTTACGACGGGATTGAAAAAAATCCAAGCGTGGCACCAGTAGACCTAACAGCTAAATTTAATCTGCCACCCGAGCAACACCATAACTGGAAGTACATTGCATTTGGACCTGATGGGAAGTTGTATGTTCCATTTGGAGCACCTTGCAANATTTGCGAGTTGCCAACCCCCGAGTATGCCCAGATTCGTCGCTATAACCCAGATGGATCGGGTATGGAAGTGTTAGCAACCGGAGTGCGCAATACCGTTGGTTTTGATTGGCATCCCACCACTAAGCAACTCTGGTTTACAAATCATGGACGCGATTGGATGGGTGACGATAAGCCGAATGACACCTTAAGCCGGATGCAAAAAACAGGATTGAACTACGGCTTCCCTCATTGCCATGAAGGTAATATGCCCGATGATGTTGTGAAGAAGGCCAATCCATGCGCAGGCGTTGAACAACCTGTTGCCTTGATGGGCCCACATACTGCAGTGATGGGTCTTAAGTTCTATACCGGCAATATGTTCCCTCCTGAATATAAGAATGCTGCCTTTATTGCACGCAAAGGTTCATGGAACCGTAATCAAAAGATTGGTTTTGATGTTGTGATGGTTAAGGCAAGCGCAGATGGCAAAAATGCCAAAACCGTACCATTCATTACCGGATTTATGAACCCAGCCGATCAATCCTTCTGGGGTCGTCCAGCTTACCTACTGCAGATGCCTGACGGCTCAATGTTGGTATCGGATGAGCAGTTGGGCGCAATTTATCGAGTGACCTATAAAAAGCAGCAAGTAGCAGCGAAGTAATTCGCAGTATTGAAGTGCAGTATTTACGAATCGCGACGTTAGCACTAGGACTTATTTGTTCCAGCGCAACGTCGCTTTCGTTTGCGCAGGATATTAGCGCAAAGATTCAGGTATGCGGCGCTTGTCATGGCCTTGATGGTAATTCCAAGATTGTAGGCACCCCATCCTTGGCGGGACAGCCCAAGACGTTTCTAGAAAACCAGATGGTGATGATCCGGGAGGGTATGCGCGACATCCCTGCTATGAAAGGACAGCTGGATGGATTAAGCGATGCCACAATTGTTGCGATCGCCAAGTTTTACACCAATAGCCCAGCCATATCGCAAGCAGGACCTCGCAATCCCGCCTTATTTGAAAAGGGTCAAATCATTTCAAAGGAAGCGCTGTGTGGTACTTGCCATTTACCCAACTACGTTGGTAGAGATCAGATGCCTCGGATTGCGGCTCAGCGTGAAGATTATCTCTTGTATAGCATGCGACAGTTTCGCTCTAACCAGGCTACAGGCAGAGATACAATCATGGCGGCATCTCTATATGGCATGAGTGATGATGATCTTAAAGCCATTGCACATTACCTCTCACAATTAAAGTAAACCTATGACTGCATTCATTGATCGCGTTGACCACTTAGTACTCACCGTCACGGATATCGAGAAAACCACCCAGTTTTATGAGAAGACTCTTGGATTTGAGCGCGAGTTCTTTAAGGGCCCGGAAGGACAACCCCGTTATGCACTCTTGTTTGGGCAATACAAAATCAATTTACAAGATAAACAAACAGAAACACCTACAAAAGCCAGGGTGCCCACCATCGGCGCAGGCGATTTTTGCTTAATCTCTAAAGTTCCTTTGGACGAGTTCATAGTCCATCTGAAAAAAATTGGGGTTCAAATTGATACAGGACCCGTTCAAAGGCGGGGTGCTTTAGGCCCGATTCGGTCAGTTTATTTCCGGGATCCGGATGGAAATTTGGTCGAAGTGGCGGAATACATCTAGCAAAAATCCCATTTTTAGCNCTCAAAAGCCTCCACTTGGAGGCTTTTTTATTTCATTAATTCACTGATTTATATAGGTATTTTATTAACACCCCATTAAAAATCTACTTAAACAGCCTAGATATGTATATTTTTATTGACAAATATTTATGTAAATTTAGAATTACACCTAGAAAGTAAAGGTTATTAAGATTTTTGTGGCAGAGGGTGCCATAAAACCCGCGTGCGGGTTGAGCACGAGAAGTAGGGTGTCTTTCAAAGGGAGAAAACTATGTCAGACCCAAATAAGGTATGGCCTACAGGCTTAACTGAGGCCGAATCTGAGGAGTTACACCGTAATCTGATCCAAGGCACGCAGTTTTTTGGCATGATCGCAGCTCTTGCCCATTTACTTGCGTATATCTATTCGCCCTGGCTGAAATAAGGAGATAAAAAAATGATTTACGGAAAAATGTGGTGTGTAGTAAAGCCTTCAGTAGGCATCCCATTATTTTTGGGCGCTTGCGCAGTTGGCTCATTCGCTGTTCATACAATGATTCTCAACAATACAACGTGGGTTAAAGCATTCTTGAACGGCAATGCTGCAGCAACAGCTTCAGCATCAGCATCAGCGGCACCGGCGGCACCTGCAGCGAAGAAGTAAAGTACTTTAATTTTTCACTAGTCCGAGGTCGGCGGGTCTCGGACTTTTTACTTTTAGAGACGGAGTCTTGACAACAGATTATGCTGATGGTGAGATTCAATTATGAAACGCCTTAGTCAAAAACTTGTGCAATCGTGGGCCAACTTAGGTCCAAGGTTTTTGCCTTTTGCGGACGCCGCCACTCCTGATTTACCGCTTTCTCGATTGCTCCGACTTTCACTCTTTCAGGTTTCAGTTGGCATGGCTTTGGTGCTACTGATTGGGACCTTAAATCGGGTCATGATTGTTGAGCTTGGTGTACCAGCATCCCTCGTGGCTGTGATGGTCTCCTTGCCCCTTGTGTTTGCCCCATTTCGGGCCTTAATTGGGTTTCGTTCGGATACGCATCGCTCGGAACTGGGATGGCGTCGGGTTCCCTATATGTGGATGGGAACCTTAGTGCAATTTGGTGGGTTAGCGGTCATGCCATTTGCATTATTGGTTCTATCGGGCGGCGGTCAATCAGCAAGTGCGCCAGCATGGATTGGACAAGCCTCTGCGGCCTTAGCGTTCTTGCTGGTGGGTGCTGGAGTTCATATTACCCAGACCGTGGGCCTTGCACTCGCTACGGATTTAGCACCACAAGAATCGCAACCCAAAGTGGTGGGACTCATGTACGTGATGCTCCTACTNGGNATGATTGTGAGTGCGTTCATCTTTGGGACGGTCCTTGAAGAATTTACCCCAGGACGTTTGATTCAAGTGATTCAGGGNTGTGCTATCACCACCATGATCTTGAATGTGATTGCNTTATGGAAGCAAGAGTCACGAGATCGCAGCAGACGCTTTAAGAATCCAGATCAACCGACCTTTAANCAATCGTGGGATCTTTTTTGCCAAGGTGAACATGCCCTACGTCGTTTATTGGCGGTAGGACTCGGTACGATGGCGTTTACGATGGAAGATGTCTTGCTTGAGCCTTATGGTGGCGAGATATTGAAATTGAGCGTTAGTTCTACTACCTACCTTACTGCTGCTTTAGCATGTGGCGGGCTGTTTGGTTTTGCATTAGCGTCGCGTATTTTGAGCAAAGGGGCTGATCCATTTCGGATGGCCAGTATTGGGGCGATGGTGGGCCTACCCGCATTTATGGCTGTGATTATTGCTGCACCGATGGCCTCAGCCTACCTATTTAGTTTCGGAGTTTTCTTAATCGGCTTTGGGGGCGGTCTGTTTGGTCATGGCACGCTCACTGCAACCATGAACCTTGCACCTCCCGAGCAACGTGGATTGGCATTGGGGGCGTGGGGCGCAGTACAGGCAACCGGCGCCGGAGTGGCGGTAGCGCTCGGAGGAATTATTCGGGACATTGTGAACTACTTTGCCATGCGAAATAGCTTGGGAGACAGCTTGGCCGATCCCAGTACCGGTTATGTTGCAGTGTATTTAATTGAAATGATTTTATTAATGGCAACCATCATTGCGATGGCGCCTCTGATCAAAAGCAAGTTGCCAGTGCGTAAATTACAGACGAGTTAAAGTACTATTGATTAACCTAGAAGAGGAGAGTGATATGGCTGCAGGATATGTAATTGCAATTTTAATTGTGGCGATTGGTGCAATGGTTGCGATACGGAATATGAATCGCCGTAAGTAGTTACTTGGAATCACCTCTGCGTTTTTTACCCAGAAACGATTCCACGACGATGGAGCAGAACACCGCTCCAATAACGGCAGTGATGACTGCCATGATGGGCCCGCTGATCTGCATGCCAAAGTCATAGCCAAACTTTAGGCCAAGGCAAACGGCTAGCAAGTAGGGGATCAGAAAAAGATAGTCTTTGGTGCCTTTCATCAGCATTATCTTACCCATTCTTTGGGCCTGAGCAAATAACTTTGATCAGGGACATAATGGGATCATCACAAAATAGCCTAGGAGTAAAACCATGGTCAAAATGAAACATCTCATTGCTGCCCTTTTTGTTGCTAGCGCATCATTCTCCTATGCGGCAGATACAACCCCGTCGTCTTCAGCCTCGTCGTGGCAAGCAGAAGCCCAGAAAGAAATTAAGGCGAAGAACTATGATGGGGCAATTAAAACTCTCTTGGCTGCTAATGAACCAAACTCAGCAGACTGGAATAATCTGCTGGGCTATGCCCAACGTAAGAAGTCTCCACCGGATTTAAATGCGGCAGAGCGTTATTACCAAGCAGCCTTAAAAATAGATCCAAAACATAAGGGTGCTTTGGAGTACTACGGCGAACTCTTTCTGATGAAAAACGATCTTCCAGGCGCAGAACAAATGCTGGCACGTCTGAATAAGGTTTGTATTTTCTCGTGCGAGGAATACCGGGATCTAAAAGAGGAAATTGCAAAGTACAAGGCCAAAAAGGGCTCAAAGTAGGACATTCTCAAAAACTCAGGGTTCTGGCTCAATATCTGAGAAAATAGAGGTTTCATTAATAAGCCTAAAGACCCCCACCATGGAAGCAGGGAGAACCAGACTTTCTGACCATTTAAGCCAGCAGCTTGACGCAGATCAGTCGATTCATCGGGATTTAGGAAAACTCATCCTCGATATTGCCACCGCCGTCAAAGAAATTGCCATATTGACCTCGCAAGGGGCATTAGCTGGGGTCTTGGGTAATTTAGCCAGTCAAAATGTTCAGGGCGAGACCCAAAAGAAACTCGATGTTCTCTCCGATGAGATCCTCATTCAAACCTTTCGATCGGGGAACTTAGTCGCTGGCATTGCCTCTGAAGAAAATGATGAGCCGATTGCTAATAAAAATGGTGGGCCTTTTCTGTGTTTGTTTGATCCCTTAGATGGCTCTTCTAATATTGATGTCAACGTCTCGGTGGGAACGATCTTTTCAATTCAGCATGCCCCTAAAGATCGCAGCCCAGAGTTAGCGGATTATTTACAGTCGGGCAGAAAACAAATTGCGGCTGGATATGCGGTATATGGACCATCCACTATGCTCGTATTAAGTATCGGCAGAGGTACTCATGGATTTACCTTGGATGCAGGCACAGGTGAGTTCATCCTGACCCATCCCAATATCCAGATACCCGCAGACACCAGTGAGTTTGCAATTAATGCGAGCAATGAGCGTTTTTGGGAAGCACCCGTTGCGCGCTACATTAGTGAATGTAAACAGGGCAAGACCGATGTGCGGGGCCGTGACTTTAATATGCGTTGGATTGCTAGTATGGTTGCGGATGTGCATCGCATCCTAATGCGCGGTGGCATATTTATGTACCCCAAAGATACAAAAGATTTAAGTAAGCCAGGGCGTCTTCGCCTAATGTATGAAGCTAATCCTATGAGTTTCGTGGTGGAGCAGGCAGGCGGTTTGGGATCCACAGGACGTCAACGTATCTTGGATCTAAAACCAGAAAGTATTCATCAACGTGTTCCTGTCGTTTTGGGATCGCGCAATGAAGTCGAGCGGGTTGAGCAGTATCACCGTGAACACGATAGTACAAATTAATCTTGGATATGAGCACAGCACAAATTACTAGTAGAGAGTTAGCCAATGCGATTCGTTTCTTAGCCATCGATGCGGTAGAGAAATCAAAATCGGGTCACCCCGGAGCTCCGATGGGNATGGCGGATATTGCCGAGGTGCTCTGGCGCCATCATTTAAACCATAATCCAGCAGATCCACATTGGATCAATCGGGATCGCTTTGTACTTTCTAATGGCCATGGTTCGATGTTGATCTACGCCCTGTTGCATCTGACCGGTTATGCAGTCTCGATTGAGGATATTAAAAACTTTAGGCAGTTGCATAGCATTACTGCTGGACACCCCGAGGTGGACATTACGCCAGGGGTCGAGACCACCACTGGACCATTAGGTCAGGGCCTAGCAAACGCAGTAGGCATGGCTCTTGCTGAATCGCTTCTTGCTAAGCGCTTTAATCGTCCAGGACATACGATTATCGATCACCATACCTATACCTTCTTAGGCGATGGTTGCTTGATGGANGGTATTAGTCATGAGGTTTGTTCTCTCGCGGGCGTTTGGGGGCTGAACAAATTAATTTGCTTCTACGATGACAACGGCATCTCGATTGATGGTCATGTCGATGGTTGGTTCAAAGACGATACGGCAAGTCGGTTTAAAGCCTATGGTTGGAATGTGATTGGTCCGATCGATGGGCACGATGCTCAAGCGGTAAATGCCGCCACGACTGCCGCTCAAGCTGAAACCGCCAAACCGACTCTGATCATCTGTAAAACCACCATTGGTTGGGGNGCACCGAATATGGCAGGTACGCATGATGTTCATGGAGCACCCTTAGGTGAGAAAGAGGCTGCNGCAACCCGCGAAGCTTTGGGTTGGAAGTATGGTCCCTTTGAGATNCCTGCGCCGATTAAGACTGCTTGGGATGCAGTAGAGAGCGGTAAAGCAAAACAGGCCCAATGGAATGAGCAATTAGCAAAGTATCAAGCGGCATTCCCAGAGCTAGCCAAAGAGCTGCTGCGTTGCGCTACTGAAAAGCTACCAGCGACTTGGTCATCCACCAAGACTCAATTGTTTGCCAGCATGAAGGCAATAGAAGCACCAACCGCCAGTCGCAAATCCTCTCAACAAACTTTAGACATCCTGGTACCCGCATTACCAGAACTCCTTGGTGGGTCAGCAGACCTTACCGGTTCAAACCTCACGGCTGCGAAGACCAGCATTACCTGGCATCACAAGACCGATCAAGCTGCAAACTACATTTCTTATGGAGTGCGTGAGTTTGGCATGAGCGCCATCATGAACGGGGTGGCATTGCATAAAGGATTTATTCCCTATGGCGGCACCTTTGCGGTGTTCTCCGACTATGCGCGCAATGCGATTCGCATGAGTGCTCTCATGAAGCAACGCGTTATTTATGTTTTAACCCATGACTCGATTGGTCTGGGTGAAGATGGCCCCACCCATCAACCGATTGAGCATGCGGCGAGTTTGCGTCTCATTCCTCATCTCGATTTGTGGCGTCCTTGCGATGGCTTTGAAACTGCGATTGCTTGGACTGCTGCGATTGAGCGCACCGATGGGCCGAGTGCTTTGTTCTTGTCTCGACAAAACTTGCCACAACTCAGTAAGAACATCAGTGAAGCCGATGTGATGCGAGGGGGCTATGTCTTGTCGGATTGTGAGGGCAAACCGGATGTGGTCTTAATCGCGACGGGGTCTGAAGTTGGCCTAGCTATGCAAGCGCAAGAAATTCTGCGTACTCAAGGAAAGTCCGTGCGCGTGGTCTCCATGCCATGCACTTCTCTATTTGATCGCCAAGATAAAAGCTGGCAAGAAAAGGTGTTACCAAGCGGCATCAAACGGATTGCGATCGAAGCGGGTCACCCCGACCTGTGGTGGAAGTATGTTGGTTTAGATGGTGCCGTTGTGGGTATTAATCGTTTCGGTGAGTCTGCTCCAGCCGCTGCTGTATACAAAGCATTGGGTGTGACGGTTGAGCGCATTGTGGAACTCGTATAACTAGAGATTGGGATAGAGGAAAAAAGAATGGCATTAATTTCATTAAGACAGTTACTGGATCACGCAGCAGAGCATCAGTATGGCCTGCCAGCATTTAATGTCAATAATATGGAGCAGATCCATGCCATCATGCAGGCAGCGGATCAGTTAGATAGCCCTGTGATTTTGCAAGCTTCTGCCGGCGCACGTAAATATGCAGGAGAACCTTTTTTGCGGATGCTAGTAGAGGCAGCAGTGGAGCAATACCCGCACATACCAATCTGTATGCACCAAGATCATGGTGCTTCACCAGCGGTTTGCCAAGCATCGATTCGTAGTGGCTTCTCGAGTGTCATGATGGACGGTTCTCTAAAAGAGGATGCTAAAACACCTGCGGACTTTGCCTATAACGTTGATGTGACCCGTCGAGTGGTTGATATGGCCCATGCTGTTGGTGTATCCGTTGAGGGCGAGTTGGGTTGCCTTGGGTCACTTGAAACCGGCCAAGCAGGCGATGAGGACGGCAGTGGTGCTGAAGGAGTCTTGGATCACTCGCAACTATTAACCGATCCAGACGAGGCCGCTGACTTCGTGGCCAAGACCCAGGTCGATGCGTTAGCCATCGCAATCGGTACCAGTCATGGTGCGTATAAGTTCACCCGCCCACCGACAGGCGATATCTTAGCGATTGACCGTATTAAAGCCATTAATCAACGTATCCCGAATACGCATTTGGTTATGCACGGCTCCTCGAGTGTTCCTCAAGAGTGGCTTGAGATTATTCGGCACAACGGTGGCAAGATTAAAGAGACCTATGGCGTCCCCGTTGAAGAAATCGTGGAAGGTATCAAACATGGTGTGCGCAAAATTAATATTGATACCGATATTCGTTTGGCAATGACCGGTGCGATCCGTCAGTTCTTTACCCAACACCCCGAAGAGTTTGATCCTCGTGCATTCTTAAAGGTTGCTACGGCAGCTGCCAAAGGGATTTGTGAAGCGCGCTTTAAGTCTTTTGGCTGTGCTGGTCAAGCAAGCAAGATTAAGGTAATCCCCTTGGAAAAGATGGCAACACGCTATGCTAAAGGTGAACTCAAGGCAGTGATTCAGTAACAATGTATTCGTTAATAGAGTAAAGAGGAAGAAGATGACCATCCGAGTTGCAATTAATGGCTATGGCCGAATCGGACGCATGGTGTTGCGAGCGCTGTATGAAGAGGCAATGCAAAACAAGAAGCGTGATATCAAAATTGTGGCGATTAATGCCATGGGAGATATCGATATCAATGCCCACCTTACGCAATACGACTCTGCTCACGGGCGTTTTCCTGGAACCGTCACCGTCGATGGTGAGTACATGGTGGTCAATGGTGATCGTATTCGTATGTACTCGACCCGTAATCCTTTGGAGACTCCATGGGGCAANGAGGGCGTTGATCTTGTTATGGAGTGCTCCGGTAAATTTACGTCTAAAGAGAAGGCGATGGTGCATATTCAGCAGGGAGCNAAGAAGGTNTTNATCTCNGCCCCTGGTGACAAAGATGTCGATGCCACCATTGTGTATGGTGTCAACGAGAAGGTTCTGAAGCCAAGCGATGTCGTGGTTTCTAATGCAAGCTGTACCACGAACTGCTTAGCTCCATTGGTCAAGCCGCTTTTGGAGAAGATTGGTATTGAATCAGGCCTCATGACCACCATTCATGCTTTTACCAATGATCAGGTCTTAACTGATGTCTATCACAGCGATAAGCGCCGCGCTCGCTCGGCAGTGAGCAGCATGATTCCTACCAAAACGGGTGCTGCTAAAGCCATAGGCTTGGTACTGCCGGAACTAGCAGGACGTTTTGATGGTTTTGCGATGCGTGTTCCCACTATTAATGTCTCGGTCGTTGATCTGACATTTGTTGCTAAGCGCTCTACCTCGGTCGACGAGATAAATAACATTCTTAAGAGCGCTAGTGAGAACGAACTAAAAGGTATCCTTGGATTTAATGCCTTACCGCTGGTCTCGATTGACTTTAATCATGATCCCCGCGCTAGTATCTATGACGCTTCACAAACCCGCGTTTCTGCCGATGGTAAGTTGGTGAAGGTCTTGTCCTGGTACGACAACGAGTGGGGCTACTCGGTGCAGATGCTCAATGCAGCCGAAGCCTTGATGGCGGTATAAATCATTGGCTAGGAAGCCTGCCACAAGATCTAAAAAGCAAGATCCAGATTCTGCTTTAGTTGAAGATATCCGCCTGCTAGGGCGAATCCTGGGTGATGTTATTCGGGAGCAGGAGGGGGTTGATGTTTTTAATCTGATTGAGACCATCAGAACCCTGTCGGTCCGCTTTCATCGGCATAGTGACGAGCAAGCCAATAAAGCACTCAAGAAGCTTTTAAAGGGGTTGAGCGCAGATGAGTCGGTGAAGGTGATTCGGGCCTTTACCTACTTTAGTCATCTAGCAAATCTGGCTGAAGATCGCCACCAGTTACGTCGGCAAGCAGCGCAAGAGCGCCTTGCTACTAAACAAGAGGGTAGTATTGATCTTGCTCTCGAGCGAATTCGGGCAGCTGGGATTAGCAACCAAGCAATATCAAAGACCTTAGCCCATAGCCATCTTTCTCCCGTATTAACTGCACATCCAACCGAAGTACAGCGCAAGAGTATCTTGGATGCAGAGCGCAGTATTGCCCAATTGCTTCAGATCCGAGATCAAATTAAAGATCGTGCCAAGGCTTTTCATCTCAAGAAAGATGTCTTGTGTGAGCGCGAGTTATCCGATAACGAGTCATTGATGAAGGCGAGGGTGATACAGCTCTGGCAAACCCGCTTATTGCGGGTGACCAAGCTTAAGGTTGTTGACGAAATCGAGAACGCGCTTAGTTACTACGAAGCTACTTTCTTGAGAGAGATTCCGAAGCTCTATGCCCAACTCGAGGATCGTTTAGGAAACCAGCCAGTTGCCTCCTTCTTAAAGATGGGGCAATGGACCGGTGGGGATCGCGATGGAAACCCCAATGTGACTGCTGAGACTTTGGACTATGCACTCAGACGTCAAGCGGATATGATCTTGCGCCATTACTTAACGGAGGTGCATTACTTAGGAACGGAGCTATCCCTATCCGCTTTATTGGTTGACTTTCCAAAGCCCATGCAAGAGTTGGCAGGACGCTCACCTGACACCAACGAACACCGTATGGACGAACCCTATCGTCGCGCACTCACCGGAATTTACTCCCGCCTCGCCGCCACACTTAAGACTTTGACGGGTGGAGATGCGGCACGCCATGCAGTGACACCACAAAATCCTTACACAAGCGCTCATGAGTTTTTAGAAGACCTCAAAATCATTGAGCATTCTCTTCGTTCCCATTCAGCACAGGCTCTTGTCAATCAACGCTTACGACCACTAATTCGCTCGGTGGAGGTATTTGGATTTCATTTAGCGACCGTTGATTTACGCCAAAGTTCTGATAAGCACGAAGAGGTAATCCATGAGCTTTTATTGGTAGCGAATATTGAAAACAATTACTCTACTCTGAATGAGTTATCGAAGCAGGCGATCTTGCTGCAATTGTTAAAGGAAGCTAGACCCTTGAGGGTGATTGGGGCTAATTACTCAAGCCACACCTTAGCCGAACTAAAAATAGTTGCCTTAGCCAAAGAACTCAGAGAGCGCTTTGGAAGTGATGCTATACGGCACTACATCATTAGTCACACCGAGACCGTCAGTGATCTTCTTGAGGTCATGTTGCTCCAAAAAGAAGTAGGACTCATGCACGGTACTTTAGATACAAAATCAAGGATTGATTTGATTACGGTCCCTTTGTTTGAAACCATTGGCGATCTGCGTAATGCAGCCCCCATCATGTCTGATTTTTATACCTTACCAGGCATTGCAAATTTGATAAAACGTTCGGGTGGTGAGCAAGATATCATGTTGGGCTACTCGGATAGCAATAAAGATGGCGGCATCTTTACTAGTAATTGGGAGTTGTATTGTGCTGAGATTGCACTCGTTGATCTATTTGAACGCTTAGCCAATAGCCATAATATCCAACTACGTTTATTTCATGGGCGAGGCGGTACGGTGGGTCGTGGTGGCGGGCCTAGCTATGAAGCAATTTTGGCACAACCTCCAGGAACAGTGCGTGGCCAAATCCGTTTGACCGAACAAGGGGAGGTGATTGGATCTAAATATTCCAATCCTGCCATTGGACGACAAAACCTCGAAGCACTCATTGCCGCCACGCTTGAGGCAACACTCTTACAGCCAACCAAACCAGCAAGCGCAATATTTTTAGAGACCGCTGCACAAATCTCGCAAGCGAGTATGAATGCATACCGATCCTTGATATATGAAACGGATGGCTTTGCAGAGTTTTTCTTTCAGGCAACCCCTATTCGAGAGATCGCAGGACTTAATATTGGCTCGCGGCCAGCATCGCGTAAGGCTAGTCAGCGGATCGAGGATCTGCGTGCAATTCCATGGGGCTTTAGTTGGGGACAATGCCGCTTAACGTTGCCAGGTTGGTTTGGTTTTGGGTCTGCAGTTGATTCTTTATTGCATCAATCCAGTCCCGCTAAGCAAAAAGCTGCCTTAGCCCTGTTACAAAAGATGTATCGCCAGTGGCCATTTTTTCGCACCCTGTTATCAAATATGGATATGGCTTTATCGAAAGCAGACCTTGATTTAGCAGCGCTCTACAGCGAGCTGGTTGACGATGTACGCTTACGCAAGAAGATTTTTACTGCGCTTTGTGCTGAATGGGATAAGACGGTGCATGCGCTCACTCGTATTACTGGCGAGAAGCAGCGCTTAGCTAATAATCCTATCTTGGCTCGCTCGATTCGTCACCGCTTCCCCTATATCGATCCCTTGCACCATATTCAGGTGGAGTTGGTGCGACGCTATCGCGCTGGCCATAAGGATGAACGGGTCCAGCGCGGGATTCATTTATCGATTAATGGGATTGCTTCCGGACTGCGTAATACGGGATAGCCTCCAAACCAGTAAAATAATGAATTAACCCTTTTTATCTTGCTCAATAAGGAATTTGCATGCCAGGCTTGCTTCCCAATGTAGACCCCGATGGTTTACTTGAATTCTCGGTGGTTTACACCGACCGCTCCCTCAACCACATGTCTGCTGAGTTTAAGAAGGTTATTACTGACATCTCAGCAATCTTGAAGGATGTCTATAAGGCTCATTCCACAGTGGTTATCCCTGGGAGTGGTACTTATGGCATGGAGGCAGTTGCACGCCAGTTTGCTCCTGGTAAAAAATGCTTAATTATTCGGAATGGTTGGTTTAGTTATCGCTGGACCCAAATTTTTGATCTTGAGAAATTTACGAAAGACATTCACATTATTAAAGGGCGTCAGCAAGAGGTCAGCGCACAAGGGCCATATGCACCTCCTCCGATTGAAGAAGTAGTTGCATTTATTAAGAAAGAGAAACCAGAGGTTGTTTTTGCTCCCCATGTAGAGACCTCCGCTGGAATCATTCTGCCCCCTGANTATCTGCGCGCTATTGGCGATGCAGTTGAGTCAGTAGACGGCTTATTTGTGCTCGACTGNATTGCCTCCGGTGCAATGTGGGTGGATATGAAGGCGAGCAAGGTCGATGTTCTGATTAGTGCTCCACAAAAGGGTTGGAGTAGCTCCCCTTGCTGTGCCCTGATTGGTATGAGTGAGCGTGCCCGCCAAAAGATCGAACACACTCAAAGCAATAGCTTCTCGCTTGATCTCAAGAAGTGGTTGCAGATTATGGAGACCTATGAGAAGGGCGCGCATGTGTATCACACCACTATGCCAACCGACGCATTGAAGATCCTACGCAACGCCATGAAAGAGACCCAGTCGCACGGCTTTGATTATTTAATGCAACAGCAGATTCTGTTGGGTTCCAAAGTAAGGGCATTAATGGTCTCTAAGGGATTTCCTAGCGTGGCCGCTGCCGGTTATCAGGCTCCATGTGTCGTGGTGAGTTACACCACTGACCCAGACATGCAATCTGGTAAAAAGTTTATCGATGTCGGCTTACAAACGGCTGCGGGGGTACCATTGCAGGTGGGTGAAAGCGCTGAGTTCCGCACATTCCGTCTCGGTCTATTTGGTCTAGAGAAACTCTTNCATATCGAGCGAGCCATTAGTCATCTTGAAACGGCCATGAATAAAATTACTGCGAAGTAATTATGATTCGATTTTAAGAACTGCAAACGCAGCTTTNAGGCGCTTAGAGTAAATTGCTTTAAGCGCCTTTACNTTTTCTGGGGTCCATTGCCAATACCCCTGCATCGTCTTGACACCAGATTTACCTGCNATCACCATATCCAAGATGGATTGAGGTATTGCNTTACTGTTACATAGGGTGGGGTAAATCTCCTTCGCCGAATGACAGCTGACGTCCCAACCGGATAACTCCTTCTGAGTAATGGGGCCAACGGCGGCGTAGCGAAAGCCAAAGCTGTAGCGCACGGCGTCATCAACATCTTCGGGTGACGCAATTCCTGCATCGATNAGATGTAAGGCTTCGCGCATCAATGCATGCTGTATCCGATTGGCTAAAAATCCAGGAATATCTTTCTTAACAAGAACCGGTTTCTTATTNACCGACTTATAGAGCTCACAGACATGTTGAGCGTGCGCGAGTTCTGTTTTNTCACCCATCACAATCTCTACCAAGGGCACAACTTCTGCAGGCATAAAGTAGTGAGCGCCCATCATGCGCTCTGCCGTCTTTAGGCCTTCAGCTATCTTGCTAATTGGATAGGCAGAGCTATTGCTCCCAATTGGAATATGTGCTGGGACACGCTCATCGAGTGACCGAAAGAGTGCTTGCTTTAATGCAAGATCCTCGGCAATGGTTTCTACCACCCAGATGCAATCGTCCCAGTCATTCCATTGATCAATCAGTCCACAACGGTGCTTAGCATTCCCTTCGGCTTGTACTAAGCCGATGGCAACATCTAAACAGGCTTTGGCCTTATCCGCAGATCGCCCCAAAATCGTGACGGCGAGACCTGCTTCGATGAAGCCGGCAGCAATTCCTGCAGCCATTGTGCCCGTGCCAATTACCGCAACATAATTCATGAAAGTCCTTTAAATGAGGGGTCAACAGTAGCAGTCTAATTCAGTTTACAAAACACAAAACTCATTACCCAGAATGCCTTGCGGGTAGGCTAAGCCCAATAAACTCCTAACCTAGGTCAAGGCGAGTCGCATTGGGAACTGGTATAAATAGGACTTTGCATTTTTAGATCAATCCCTTATCAATTTGACCCCCCCATGCTAAAACTGGACCAACATCCCTCAGGTAGACATTTCTTACATATCCCCGGCCCAAGCCCTGTGCCGGCTAGAGTGCTACGAGCCATTAGCTATCAAACCATCGATCATCGCGGCCCTGAGTTTGGTGAGCTAGGCCTTAAATTGTTATCGGGTATGCAAACCATTTTTAAGACCAAGCATCCGGTCATTATTTATCCAAGTTCAGGAACGGGCGCATGGGAAGGTGCTTTAGTGAACACCTTATCAGCTGGTGATTTGGTCTTGATGTATGAGACCGGTCACTTTGCTACTTTGTGGAATAAGCTGGCGATCCGTTTAGGAATCAAAACAGAGTTTGTTGGTATGCCTGGTGCAGAAGGATGGCGTCATGGAGTCGATGCGGCCAAGATCGAAGAGCGTCTCAAGGCAGATACCAATCATCAAATTAAAGCGGTCTGTGTTGTTCATAATGAGACCTCGACCGGAGTCACTTCCAATATCGCTGCAGTTCGTAAAGCCATCGATGCAGCAAAGCATCCAGCCTTATTGATGGTAGATACGATCTCAGGATTGGCGTCGGCTGACTATCGCCACGATGAGTGGGGCGTTGACGTTACAGTGAGCGGTTCTCAAAAAGGCTTAATGCTGCCACCGGGTATCGGCTTTAATGCAATTTCACCCAAAGCAATTGAGGCCAGCAAGAAGGCGACATTGCCCAAGGCCTATTGGGCTGGGATGAGATCCTCGAATCTAATAAGACCGGCTATTGGCCATCAACCCCAGCAACTAACTTGCTATATGGTTTGCATGAAGCGATTGATATGATTTTGGCAGAAGGTTTAGATAATGTATTTGCGCGTCATCAGCATTTAGCGAAAGCATGTCGCGCTGCTGTTGAGGCATGGGGCCTAGAAGTGCAGTGCAAAGATCCTGCCGTTTATTCCCCAGTACTCACTGGGGTGAGAACTCCACAGGGTGTTGATGCTGATGCTCTACGTAAAGTGATATTCGAGCGCTACAACTTATCCCTCGGTACAGGTCTTGGTAAAGCAAAAGGACAGCTATTTCGGATTGGTCATTTGGGTGATTGCAATGAGCTATCGCTGCTAGCAGCCATTAGCGGTTGTGAGATGGGTATGAACCGCTTTGGCATCAAGCTCAAGGGTAGTGGTGTATTGGCTGCGCAAGAAGTTTTAAAGTAATTTGTTATTAATTTCCGCTCTATATTAATTCGTAATGGAGCACATGAGTAAAGTTGATCAAATCGATCCCGATGAAGATGCGGGACCAAGTAAGTCAGAGCTCAAGCGCCAAATGAGCGAGCGCCAAAAGTTAGCCGAGACCCTGGCTGGCTTTAGCTCAGAATCACTTAAAACAGTTCCAATCGAAGATGGTTTGCGAAGCGCTCTCTTGGAGACTGCCAAGATAAAGACCTTTGGTGGGATTCGTCGTCATAAGCAGTACTTAGGAAAACTCATGCGTTTGCTAACGGATGATGAGATCCAGGGTATAAAAAAACAGATTGAGATTATTGAGGGACCTGGACGAGTAGAAACTGCTCATTTGCACCGCTTAGAGCGTCTACGAGAGCGCTTACTTAGTAATGATGAAGTGCTTACCGAATTGATTGCTCAGCATCCAGGCTTGGATGTGCAAAATCTGAGAACCTTGATCCGCAATGCACGCAAAGAGAAAGAATCGAACAAGCCTCCGAAGGCCTATCGGGAGATATTCCAAGTATTACGGGAACTGGATACCCAAAGCCCATGAGCTCCAAACAATCGCGCGGTGAACTCTATGTGCTGGTACAGGCAATTTTATTGATCGCCTTGTTCTTTGGACCAAAGGATCTATTGGGGTTGCCAACTAAGGTCAATCAAACCTTATGGTGGATTGGTCAAATTCTCTTCTACTTGGGTATTGCCATCGCAATTTGGGCGGCAATATTACTCGGACCTAATTTGACACCGCTACCCAAACCCAAACAGAATGGTGAGCTAATACGGACTGGGCTATATCGATTTGTAAGGCACCCCATTTATTTTGGGGTGATCTTAGTGTGCTTTGGGTGGGCTGGAATAGAGCAAACCCTCTACACCTTGGTGCTTGCCATCATCTTGCTAATCTTCTTTGATCTTAAATCCAGACAAGAAGAGATCTGGTTAACAGAAAAGTTTTCTGAGTATGCCGAGTACAAAAT
>JGI25922J50271_10000194_pt1 | contig 18050 bp, 15 predicted proteins | sample LauGreSu1BDMLBDD_2_FD_50271 | JGI IMG/M metagenome (IMG submission 50271) | reverse complement strand
GCCTGCCGTTGTAGTGCCCCTCCACTTCTCATAGGCTGAGTAGTCCTAACCCAGGGTGGCATCCCGCCACCCGACTCCTAGGGGGAGAAAATACATGAAGAAAACAAACAAGCGCTTCATTGCTGCTCTTGTTGTTGGTCTCAGCCTTGTGGCTGCGGCTTGCGGCTCGAGTGACGATGCAGCAGAAGAAACTCCAGCAGCCGCAGGCGGCGAACTGGAAGGAATGAAGGGAACGATGCCATTGGTAGCGCTTTCCGATGAATTCAAAACGGGAATGAACGAGTTCTGGGTTGCCGCAGGCAACGCCGAGCTCACCGACTTCTCGTACGCAGCAGAAGCATTTGACTCGGTCATGCTCGTCGCCCTTGCAGCAGAAGCTGCAAAGACCGATGGCAGCGCCTTGGCTGGCGAAATCATGAACGTGTCCCGCGACGGCGAGACATGCACAGAGTTTGCTGCATGCGTTGAATTGATCAAAGCTGGAACCGACATCAACTTCGAAGGCGTTTCAGGCCCACAGGACATGAACGGAAACGGCGAGCCAATCAAGGCTTCGTACGGCGTTTTGACCTTTGATGCAACGAACCGTTTCGACTACGCAGACGCTGAGTACATCTTGGCTGACTTGCCAGAATCCGACTATGTCGATCTTCAGGCACCAACCGTAGAGCGCGCTGGTGACGGCGTNTTGAAGTTCGGAACCTTGTTGCCAGAAACCGGCAACCTCGCATTCCTCGGACCACCAGAATTCGCTGGTGTTGAGTATGCAATCAGCCTCATCAATGCGGCTGGCGGCGTTCTTGGCAAGCCAGTTGAGTACGTACAAGGCGACTCGGGTGACACTTCAACCGATACAGCAAGCACGACCGTTGACCGCCTCTTGGGCGAATCAGTCGACGCAATCGTTGGCGCTGCATCATCCGGCGTGTCCCTCACCGTGATTGACAAGATCACCGCTGCAGGCGTCCTCCAGATCAGCCCAGCCAACACTTCAGAGAAGCTGTCAACGTACGCAGACAATGGTCTGTACTACCGCACAGCACCATCTGACATCCTTCAGGGTGCAGTTTTGGCTAACTTGATCGCCGGTGACGGCAACCAGTCGGTATACATCATGGCCCTTGACGATGCTTACGGCACCGGCTTGGCCGCTTCCATTGGTAAGAACCTTGAAGCCGCAGGCGTCACCGTTCTTGGAACCAAGATCTACGACCCAGCTGCAGCAACATTTGATGCTGAAGTTGGCGAAGTGGTCGCTGCAAACCCAGACGCAATCATGCTCGTAACCTTCGATGAAGGTTCACGCATCTTGCGCACAATGGTTGAGCAGGGAATCGGACCAAAGGTCAAGAAGGTATACGGTTGCGACGGCAACATGGGTAACGCTCTCGGCGAGAACTTCGACGCGGGTAAGTAACCACAACCATCTAGAACTGAAAAACCCCCGGTCCGAAAGGGCCGGGGGTTTTTTATTGCCTGAAAACAGTTGATCAACCACCCGTGGCTTTTGCCAACGTGCCGAGATATAGGGCAATTACCTTCGGGTCGGAGAGCAACTCTCGCCCAGTGCCCGTATAGGCATTCTTGCCCTGGTCGAGTACGTATGCGCGGTCGGTTACTTGCAAGCAGCGACGGGCATTCTGCTCCACCATCAAGATGGCAATTCCCTCTTCGTTGATCTTCTTGCACTGAATGAACACTTCATCCTGCAGCACAGGCGACAACCCGGCAGAAGGCTCATCGAGCAACAACAACTTCGGCTCCATCATCAACGCCCTACCCATTGCGACCATCTGGCGTTCGCCGCCAGACAGCGATCCTGCGCGTTGCGACGCACGTTCGCGAAGCTTCGGAAACAACGAAGTGACGTATTCGAATCGATCGTTGAAAACGGATGGCTTCAGAAAGCAACCCATTTCCAAATTCTCTTTGACTGTGAGGCTTTGGAACACGTTTTGTGTCTGTGGAACGTAGCCAACTCCGTGTTCCACTAGTTCGTGTGCCTTATGGCCGGTGATGTTCTCGTTGTTGAAAGAAACTGTTCCAGAACGAACCGCACATTGTCCAAGAATTGCTTTAAGCACGGTGGACTTGCCAGCACCGTTAGGGCCGATTACGCCGACGAATTCGCCAGCGCGAACTTCGATGTTGCAACCATTGAGAATGTTCACCTCGGGAATGTAACCCGCAACCAATTCGTCTACTACGAGAACGCGATCGTCGGCGCCAGTCGTCATGATGGGGTCTCCTCGCCTAACAAAGACTTACCTTGGTGTGCACCGAGGTACGCCTCGATGACAGCTGGGTTCGCGGCAATTGCTTCTGGTGTTCCTTCGGCAATAATGCGTCCTTCGGCCATCACGATTACCCAGTCGGACACATCGTGCACCATGTCCATGTCGTGCTCGACGAATAACACAGTCATCCCATCATCACGCAAACCGCGAATGTGCTCGTTGAGGCTTTGCTTCAATGCAGGGTTGACACCAGCCATCGGCTCGTCCAACATCACCAACCGCGGATTGGTCATTAGCGCGCGCGACATCTCTAGGAGCTTGCGCTGTCCGCCCGAAAGTGTGCCTGCATACTCATTGCGCATGTGGNCTAGTTTGAACCGCTGAAGCAACTGATCGGCACGTTGCTCAATCAGTTTCTCTTGAGCCTTCCAACGAAATGGGAACAACCCATTCCACCAGCGCTCGCCCACCTGGTGAGTTGCTCCAAGCTTCATGTTCTCGATCACTGACATCTTGGTCAGGCTCTTTGTCAGCTGGAAGGTGCGAACCATACCCATCGATGCTGTCTTGTGAGCAACAACCTTCGCTAATGAACGCCCATCGAAACGCCATTCCCCTGTGTCCGGTGTGTCGAAGCCAGTGAGCAAATTGAATAGTGTGGTTTTACCGGCGCCGTTGGGGCCGATGAGAGCCGTGATTGATCCACGCTGAACTTCTATGTGGTCAACGTCTACGGCGGTTACACCACCNAANTTTTTCTTTACCTTNTCGGCGAGCAGGATTGGGTCTGGCTTGGCNACGCCAGGNGCAGGTTGCACGCCAGCCAGAGCAGCACGCGCGCGCTGTGCAGTCTCGGTATAGACGCGATCAGCGACCATCNAGGGCCATCTCTTTCCGGTTTCCAAAAATTCCCTGTGGACGGAAGGTCATCAACAACATCAGACCGATACCGATCAGCATGTAGTTGACAGGACCGACCTGCGACTTTTGAAGCAGTCCCACGCCGAAGACTGAGATTCCGCCATCTCTCGTCAATTCACGCAAGGTGTTGTCGCTGAAGACATACAAGCCCCAGAAAATCATCGGGCCAACTATTGAACCTGAAACCTTGGCAACGCCGCCTAGCACGAGGGCAGTGAGCACGTAGAACGTCACATCGCGGCTGTAGTTGTCTGGTTGCACCGAGCCGCGGTCGAGGGCGAACACCATGCCCGAGAACATACCGATGACGCCGCCCATGACCAGGGCTTGCATCTTGTAGCTGTACACGTTCTTTCCTAAAGAACGCACCGCATCTTCATCTTCGCGAATTGCCTTAAGAACGCGACCCCAAGGGCTGCGCATGAGATAGAAAACAACAACTCCAAATATGCCCACCAAACACCACGCGACGATCAACGTCCAAAACGTGTAACCGCTGTATTGAAATGGCCGAAACCCATATTGCTTGCTGGGGTCGAATGGGCTGAGGTCTCGGAATTGTGTGCTGAAACTATTGATGCCGTCGCTGCCGCCGAAGAAACGCTTGAAGCGCACCGATCTCACGAACAACCTCACTATTTCCGCCGTTGCGATAGTGACGATCGCCAAGTAATCGGCTCGTAAGCGCAACGTTGGAATGCCAACGAGCAAACTCAATATGACAACAAAGGCCAATGCAATCGGTATTCCGTACCACATGCTGACATCAAAATATTGCGCAGTCATTCCGATGCCGTAGGCACCACAGGCCATAAAAGCTGCTTGACCAAAATTGAGGAGGCCCGTGTAGCCAAACTGAATGTTGAGACCGAGTGCAGCCAACGCGAAATATGCAGCATCTATTCCGACGAGAGAACTCACGGTGTTCTCGAGAATCTTTAGCCAATCCATATGCTCAACCCACCCTCTGCTTGCGGCCCAAAATGCCCTGCGGACGAACGATGAGAACAACGATCAGAATGAACAACGCGGGCGCCGCCTTCAATTCGGCAGGCACAACAAGCGAAGCCATCTCCACCAGAATGCCTACGAAAAACCCACCGATAAGGGCACCATACGCAGAGCCCAAACCACCAAGGGTGATACCCGCGAACATTAAGAAGATGAGTTTCGAACCCATGTCGAATCCGACTTGCTCGTCAAGCCCGCGGAAGATGCCTCCGAGCGTTGCAAGTGCGCCACCAGCAAACCAAACGATGCGGATGATCTTTTGCGTATCGATACCCGTTGATGAAGCCAAAGTTGGATTATCGGAAACCGCTCGAACAGCCTTGCCGGTTCGAGAGCGAGACAAGAAGAGCGCAACCGCTACCAAAACGACCAACGACAAAATTGCTGTTGTTAAATCGCGTGGAGTCATGCTTACGGGACCAAACGATTTGGCTGTTTGCATGCTGAAATCACCAAATGGCTTAGTGCGTCCACCAAATTGATACAGAAATATGTTTCGCAACATAATGGAAAGCCCTACGGAAACAACAAGCTGCGAGACCAAACCAATTCCGCGATTGCGAAGCTTGGCGAAAACCAGACCGTTAATGGCCAAACCAAATAAACCTCCGATAGCCACGACAAACGGTGCTGCAATCAAAAGTGGAATACCCAATGTGACGTTGAAGAGAAACATCGTGAGTCCACCGAAGGCGACCATCTCGCCGTGTGCAAAGTTGGTGAGACCAGTGGTGCCGAAAATTAATGAGAGGCCAACGGAGCACATTGCAATCACAAGACCTAAACGAACACCGTCGGCGAAACGCTGAGCGATTCGCTCAAAAGCGGAAGCACCAGACTCACCAACCGATCCAGTAAAGAATGTGACCTTCTTGTTCGAAGTGGTGAATGCATCCTTAGTGATGACTGCGATTGCTTTGTTCTCATCGATCAACGACATGCCACTTGGTAGAGACGAGAGCACTAATTCGACGGTGTAGCCGGCCTTTTCCGGTACGGGGACACTTACCGTTCCCGTACCCGTCCCCGTGACAAATTCGCCAACGGCAACACCGGCTTCGGTTTTGACCAAAACAGTTACACCAGGTACAGGTTGACGCTCTGTAGTTCCGTTAACGACAACTTGATCGAAGACCGAGATATCGATGCTCAAGCCCGAATCGGCAGCATGCACCAGAGAAGAAGAGGCACCGACACTGAACAGTGCCGCTAGCAACACCACAAGAGCCTTCACGCAACTCAATACTGCGTGAAAAGTTTTCCTCTCCTGCACTTAAGCCCCCTCGAAATGTGTGCCTTTAGTCAAGCATAAAACGGTGCTTGTTGGGCATTTTCTACCCCTCAATAAGCTGTAGGCGCAGAGCGGTGATCCAGACCGCAACAGAACCTGCAACGTGCAAGGCAACAAGCGGAACGGGCACCCCAGAGAAGTACTGCAAATATCCAAGAGCTCCCTGGAAAAGGCACCAGAAGAGAAAAACCTGGAGGCCATGACCGATCAACTGCCATTCTTTGCCATTTTTTCTCACTCGATATGCGAGCAACAAGGCACTGAGAAGACACAACCAGACTGATGCACTGTGCAACCGCACCGACCATCCGATATCGATGCCGAGCCTGATCGCATTCTCATCGCCCGCGTGGGGGCCTGCCCCGGTAACGACCGTTCCCAAAATTATTGCCATACCGCAGAAAATGAGAAGAACCCATCTGAGGCGCGCAGTTATCGCGCCTAATCCCCCTGCTTCGGGTTTCCTTGGACCATCGATTGCTGCGCGAACACGATGGTTGAGAACCACTGCGTTAGTGATGAGCACGATGGAGACCAAGAAATGCAGCATGTTCGAGTAAGGGTTTAGGCCCGTTAGAACCACAACGCCCCCGATCACTATCTGCGCAAGCACGCCGGCGACCAGTCCCCACGAGAGCAAGGTCAGGTTCCGGATTCGGGGCTTGAGTAAGAGCGACATACCCACAGCGGCCATGACCGCAATCGTTACTACCCCGGTAAAAAGACGATTGATTTGCTCAATTGCCGCATGTGTTGAGGAAACATCCACGAACTTGGACGAATTACATGCTGGCCAATCCACACACCCAAGCCCAGAACCGGTAAGGCGTACGAGCGACCCGCTGACGATAATCACGTAGAGCGCCACAAAAGCCGCCTGAGTCACCCTCAAATAGGACTTCAGCGACAGCCCATTTGCCCTCATTTCGTCACCTTATAGAAGATTGCCCAGGCTTTGCTTAGCCACCAACCGTGACTCTTGGCGGTCAAATCGCCAATTAGACCACTCTAAGTGGTTGGTACAACATTTTCTGTGAGAAATCTCTCAAGTTTGCTTGCACCTTGCCGATCCCTATTGCGGAACTCACACCAGCAATACCGCAAGGGAGCACATCATGGAAAGCAATCTTCTTCGCAAGGCAATCATCGCCTTAGCAGCATCTGTCACGATGTCGATCGCCGGAACGGCCTTCGTTGTCACTGGCGCTGCCGCCAGCAACGCACCGACAGCAGTTGTTGCTCAACTTCCCCTCTTTGGAGACTCTGGACCAGAAGTAGTTCGTCTCCAACAAGCAATTGCAGCCCGCGGATTCACCGTCAAGGGCGGAATCACGGGTTCATTCACCACATCCACGAAGTCAGCATTGCGTTCACTGCAAAAGGTTGCCGGATTCAAGGCAACTGGAAAACTGGATGAGCGCACTGCAAAATTTCTCGGTCTTGTTGACGTAGCACCTGCTCCAGCTGCAGTCGTTGCAACACCTGTTGCGGCGGTTGCAAGCAAAAATGTAGTTGTCGCATCGAGTTCATCATTGCCAAAAGTTGGCGATCGCAGCCAGGCCGTACGTACCATCCAAGAAGTATTGATGCGCGATGGAATCGGTCTCGTCGGTGGAGCAGATGGCATCTTTGGCAACGGCACTTCTGCAGCCATCGCTGAATACCAAAAGCGTCGTGGCCTTTCGATAACAGGCGTTATGGACGATGCAACTCAGGCCGCAATGATCCCTGCTCCAGTCGCTCCGGTTGCCCAAGCAGCAGTAACAAGCACAATCACAATTGATTCGCTTCCAGTGCGCGGTCAAACGAGCGATGCTGTTCGTCAGTTGCAGAACGCTTTGATTGCAAACGGAACCGAAGTAAAGGGTGGCGCCGATGGAATTTTTGGTGTTGCAACAACCATCGCAATCGGAAACTTTCAGGCAGCACGTGGCCTAAACCAATCGAAGGCACTTGATGTAAACACCGCAGTTGCTCTTGGTTTAATCCCTAGCCTCGAGTCACAAGGCTTCCCATCGCTTGACGCATTTCCATTGATCGGCAAATGCTCATTCGTTGACTCGTGGCACGCTCCACGACCAGGTGGACGCCTGCATGAAGGCGTTGACATCATCGCAGCACGTGGACTTCCCCTTGTTGCGGTGAAGGATGGCGTCATCACCAAAATGCTTACCAATCAGACACTTTCTGGAAACGCGATTCGTTTGACCATCGCGGACGGAACGTACTTCTACTACGCCCACCTCGATGCATTTGCTGAAGGAATCACAGTAGGAACTCAAGTTTCGGCGGGACAGGTAATTGGATACAACGGATCTACTGGCGCAACTTCTTCGCACCTTCACTTCGAAGTACACCCACGTGGTGGCGAAGCAGTTAATCCGTACCCATTTGTTAAAGCTGTAGATGCTTGCAACTAATTGTTATTGCTCCCGCAAACAATAAGGCAAGCAACTAGACCAATTGGATTGGTGACGATGTGAGAACCATCATCAATCCAATTGGTCATACTTAACGGGTGCGTTCTGAATGCTCCAAATGCTCCAGATCACTGAGGTTCACCAAACTAAACGTATATCCGTCACCAAGTTTCATCGCCTTTATTGTGGTGATTGACGAGTGCCCGATGACGAAACGTTCCCATTCCCAGGGTGTGGTTTGAAGGCCGAGCAAGTGGCAAATCAGCACGCTATTTGTGCCTGCATGCGCCACAAACACCAAGCTCTCATCGGGGTTGTCGATATTCCAAACGGGTAGCGAGTGATGCTCGTGCCGATACACACCGCGTTGAGCAAAAAACTCTGTTGCACCTGCATGGATGCGAGCAACAAAATCGCGAACGGGCTCCCCGCCCTCTAAACCATTCCAGCGGTCCTCTGCCTTCAGTGCTAATTCATCTCGATACTTCTTGATCGTCACCTCGGACGGCTGACCATGCCATGCCGGCTCGCGAATCTCTTCAAGAAATGGCTCGATAACTTCCGCTCTCTGGTGATGTTGCAAAAGAGGAGCCGCTGTCTGCCTTGTCCTGAGCAAGGGAGAAACAAAAATGTGGTCGTAGCTCTCGTCTTTTAGTCTGTCGCCCAAACGCTGTGCTTGTCGAAATCCGCGCTCTGAGAGCGGTGGATTGACAACGCTCTTGCCGTCCTTCACCCACTCTGGCTCGGCATGACGAATAAGTCGAATTTCCATATAACGACTGTAGTTGGTTCAAAAACCTGAACGGGCTATCAAGGAATCTGCGCGTTGATCTCGCACGACTCAAAAATACCGCGCAATCTCGATCGGTATTGCGCATCAGTTTCATCAATAACTTCTTGAGCCTCCTCCGTGAATTGAATGCCCACACACTCGGCCTGGGATTGAGTGAGCGCTATACCAAATTGTTCGGCTACGAAATAGCCATAGGAACGGAGTGCAGTTTCTTCATTATCGAAGCCCGTATTCACGTCGGGTTGCGGCTCCACAATCAAAGATGCTTCGGGTGCTTCAGGAAGATCCCCTGGCGCATTATTGATATTCTTTGTTAGCTCAACGCTGCACTTGTCTTTGATGAATTCTCGAACACGTTCTAATGACTGAATGTTGTCATTCCGAGTCATATTGCTAATGGCTCGCTGCACAGCAATATCGGTGGCGCCGATGTTTCCATCCCAATAGACATTTTGTAACGCAATGGAAAGCTCGGTATAAAAGCGGGAAACACGTTCGAAATCATCTTGTATCTCATATGGCGCGATGTCATTAAGCGTGAGTAGCGAACCAAGGAATACGGCAAACGAACTTTGCAACTGTCGTGGTGCAACAACCGACAAATCCTCAATGGACTGATCGACTGCAACCATTGACGACTCGAAATCACTCGCCCTGCTGCACACAGCGGCTACTTCGTCGGACACGCCACAACCACCTAAGACCGTTCCGGCCAAACCAACACATATCCACCAAGCAGCACGACGAATGATCATCTCTGTCCCTCTGTTGCCGATACCCACGTTGCATAGAGTTTTGCGTATTCTCCATCGTTTTTCAGCAAATCCTGATGCGAACCATCTTCCACGACCCTTCCATCGCGCAGCAGTACTACTCGCTGGGCGCGAGCTGCCGTAGAGAGTCGATGCGCAATGGAAACCGTTGTGCGCCCCTCTGCCAAACGCTGCAAGGCGCGCGATATCCGAACTTCAGTCGCCGCGTCAACCGCCGAAGTCGCTTCATCCAAAATCAACACATCCGGCTTCACCAACGACGCACGCACGAGGGCAATCAACTGGCGTTCACCAGCAGACAGCGAACCACCACGTTGTCCAACATGCGTGTCCAGGCCAAAAGGCATCGTTTCTAGCCAATCCAACAAGTCAAGATCTTTAAACGACGCGAGGAGCAAGTCATCCGAAGCGTCTGGCAAGGCAAACATTAAGTTTTCTCTCACTGTTTGAGCAAACAAAAACGGCTCCTGAGGAACGACCACCATTCTGCTTCGCAGTACTTCATTTCCGACCTGGGTAAGTGGTACGCCCCCGATCGAGACCGACCCAATTGTCGGGTCAACCAATCGAGCTATCAATCGAGCAACCGTTGTCTTCCCAGAACCTGACGGACCCACCAGCGCTACATGTTGACCACCATGAATATGCAGCGATACGTCATTGAGTACTAGATCGTCCTCGTCGTCGCCGTCTCGCGCCGAATAGGCAAAGCTCACACGATCAAGATCAATTGATAAAACTCCGTTTGGAAGAGGCAACGGATTGAGTGGCGCAGGTGGGCCAACTGGAGTGTCGAGGACACTCAATACACGACGCAAACCAGACACAGCATTCTGTGTTTGATCGATGACTTCCGTAAATTCGGCAATTGGTTCGAGGAACCGGTAAGTGAGAAAAACGAAGCCCACTAATGCACCCGATGTCAGGCCTCCTGCTGGTCCGATCAACAAACCTGTTGTTACTACTGCAACGACAGTGAACACTGCGAACACTTCCCCAGATGGGAAAAGAAATGCACCGATGAATCCTGCACGAATGTTGCTGCGTGCGCGGTCGTCGACGTCCTTCTCGACTCTTTCAATTACATGAGCGGCCGAATCATACGCTCGAAGAGTGTCGAACCCGGAAAGCATTTCACTGACATTTCCAAGAAGATGAGCGTTGCGCTCTCGCGAGATGTTGTGGGCGGTAATCAATCGAGATTGAACTACACGAAGTACAAAAACCAATGGAGCGGACACCACGAATGCGACAACCGCAAGTCGCCAGTCGTATGCAACCATCACGATTGCAACCGCCAGCATTTGAAAACCATCGAGCAGCAACGTCAATCCACCCCAGGTGAAAAACTGAGTAAGTGTCTCGATGTCGCTAGTAACCCGAGAAACCAGCGCTCCTCGTTTTTCGTCGTTGTGACTTGCAAGACTCAGTTTGTGAATGTGATCAAACAATTTCACTCTCAACGTATACAGGCCGTCTTCCGCGCGCCAACCAAGCCTCAAGGTTGCTTTACGGAGCGCCACTGACGAGACGAGAACGCAGCTAGCTCCGATGGCGCAAAAAGTAAACGCCAAACTCAAATCAACTCGATCCGGAACAAGGGCTTTATCGATCGTTTGCTGAATCAAAATGGGGATCACGAGTCGGGCGCCTGTTCCGATGAACGCAAGCATCAGTGTGCCCCACAATCCTTTTCGAAATGCAGGGGCTACGGCTACGCCACGACTTATCACTCGTGCAGACACGAATCGATCAATCGGCTCAGTCATGGTGCGAACGCAATCTGTCGTTCTCAAAAGAGTTAATGAGATCGCTGTATTGACTATTAGTTGCCATGAGAACGTCGTGCGTGCCTATGCCAGATATTCCACCCTCCTCCATGAAAATCACTACGTCGGCCAACGCGATGGTGGAAGGTCGTGCAGCAACCAAAAGAATTGTCGTTGTTCGAATGCCGGCTTTAATTCTTTCAATGATCGTTTGCTCGGTTTCCGGATCAAGCGCCGAGGTGGTGTCGTCCAACAGCAAAAGTGCTGGCTCACATACCAACGCTCTCGCGAGTGCGATTCTTTGACGCTGGCCTCCACTGATTGTCACTCCCCGTTCGCCAACCAAAGTTTCTAAACCAGTCTCGAAACCATTCACGAATTCACTAACAGCAGACACAAATTGAGCATTCTCAATTTGTTTTTCGGTTACCTCTCTATCAAGACAGATGTTTTCTCTGATCGATCCAGAGAATAGAAAGGGCTCCTGAAACACGATTGCTGTGTTTTTGATGTCGGCAAAGATTTGACCGCTGACGGGCTCGTATAAACCGGCAATCACATTCATGAGTGACGATTTTCCGCAACCCGTAGGACCAACAATTGCGGCAATAAAACCAACAGGAACTTCAAAACTCACGTCTCTGATTACATCTTCGGTCTCGCTGGAAAATCTGAAACTCACCTGATCGACCCGAAGTCCCAATTCGTTAGTTGGGCTATTGATTCGAATACGAGGATCCCTTTCGGCAGGCTCCGTCAGAATTTCGTTGACGCGCTTCCATCCCGAGTTTGAATGCGGAATCTCGCTCAGCACATAGCCAATGATTCGGAGGGGGAAAATCAGCAACGTAAACAAATAGATAAAACTTGTCAATTCACCAATCGTCATTTCACCGGATTTAACTCGCACTGCACCAACGCAGATCAAAACAATGTTCATTAATGTGGGTACTCCATCGAGCAGCGCTTCAAAAGTTGCTCTAGCACCTACGGCCTTTTTTCGCGCTTCACGTAGCCGACCTGAGATGACCGACAACCGATGAGTTTCTCTACCCTCTGCGCCGAAAGCCTTGACCACTAGGACACCGTCAAAGCTCTCGTGCACGGCCTCCGAGAGATGTCCAAGCTCCTTTTGTGCAAGGTCGTAGTGCCGATCGATTCTCCGCTGATANCCCACATTGAGCAGGAGTAATACCGGAATGATGATTAATGCCATTAACCCAAGAGGTAGGTCAACGATCAACAGCCAAATGCTCGACAGTACAACCAACAACACAACCGATGTGCTGAACGGAAGTGGGGCGAGAACGCCGACCGCCGCATCACTGTCTACACCGATTCGAGACACAACATCACCTGTCATGTGGCGCTTATGCCAAAGGCTGCTCTGATCCATCACTTTTCGAACGACCAGCATTGACAACGACTGCGCTGTGCGCCACTCCGTGACGCCAGCAAATGAACGCCGAACAACCACCCCAACCGCTCGCAACAGACCGATGCCAACAACTATGAAAGACCCCGCTACGAGCGACCCGAACGGGACTTTATCCGATGCAAACCTCGGCAAAATAACCTTGTCGACAAGAAAACCGACGCCAAAACTAGACGCAACTGTGCAGGTGGCGTAGACGGCAGCGCCGACGACTGCAATGACAAATGTCCTTCGGTGAAATGAAGTCAATACACGAACAAGGCCAATTGCTGTTCGCAAACGACTTGATTCCGTAACCACTCGCACAGCCTAGTTTGCATTCACATTCGTGAGATAAACATCACTCGACTTGAGCCGCACGCTTCCTTTGAAAACGCCTACGCTAAGCCTATGCGTAAGACGTTTGGCAGAGTTTTTATCGGTACTTGCATTTCTTTGCTAACACTGATGTGGATCTATGCACTTTTTTTCGCCTCTAAGGAATCCGTAAACCAAATCGAAGACAAAGTCTGGCAAGGGCGTGCGGAAGCCATATGCAATGAGACCGCTGTTGCTCGCAAGGAACTGGCTGATTACCGCCTCATTACCGACATGGGCCCAGACGCGCTTTCGGAACGCGCCGATATTGTCGATAAAGCGACTGCGATGTTGGTCCAGATGGTGAACCAATTGGCCTCGTCAACACCTACGGACGCCAAAGGAGCCGAATTAGTGCCCCTATGGATTGCCGACTATCGAACATACATCTCCGACCGAAATGCATATTCACAAATGCTGCGGGCCGGAATTAACGATGCGTTCGCGGAAACGATGATTGACGGACTTCCACTGAGCGAGAAGATAGCGACATTTGCTGCTGACAACTACATGGTTTCGTGCAAGCCCCCTCGCGATTTATCAGTTTGATCCATCCTCATTGAAGTAATTGCTGGCAACCCATCCGCTCTCCTTCGAATACTGCTTGATAACACGCGCAGGTACTCCCACAGCTACGCAATAGTCGGGAAGTGCTCCAGTGACCACCGAATTTGCTCCAACAGCAACATGCTTGCCTATCTGAGCTCCAGGCAACACCACTGTTCCCGCGCCTAACCATGAACCGTCGCCGATCGATACAGCGCGCTCCATCTGAGTTTGCTGGGAGATTGGAATATCCACATTTTCATAACCGTGATTCTGATCGGTGATGTACACGTAGTGACCAGTCCAGACGTCATTGCCTATGTCGATCGAGAAGTGACCAACTATGCCACTGCCCCGACCGATCAAGCATCTATCACCTATGCGGACAACTGGGTTTGTCAGACACTTTTGTCCTGGCATCATCCCAGCCGAGAGCGCTATGTGGCTACCAATCATCGTTGAACTTCCGATGTGAATGTATTGTTCGTTGAAAATTGTTGTTTGTGGAAAGCAAATAATGCTTCCCGATCCGAAACGACCGAACTCTCGACCTTTATGTGTCGTTGGGCCGATGGCCCCATAAGTTTGCATCCGGCCCCATAGCCAATGAGTGAATCGCGCAGCCAAATTTGCTTTTGCAAACATCACTGAAGAATCTAGACGACTACGATGCTTGCATGACAACCGTGATTAGCCTAGACGGAAGCTTTGTAGCGCAATCACAGGACAACGATGTATTGGCCTACAAAGGTATTCGATACGCGACAGCAGATCGGTTCGAGCCACCAATCGCCTACCGTCCGAACGATGAACCGTATGAAGCATTTGAATACGGATCTTCGCCAATGCAGACACCCGGAATGTTGGAGTTGCTGCTTGGTTTAACCGAAGAGAACAACAACGAAGATTGCCTATTTTTGAATATCTACACTCCAACCAAAAACAGTTCCGAGCCTCTTCCAGTTCTGTTCTGGATTTACGGCGGCGCCTTTGTCAATGGATCATCGTCAATAGCTTGGTACGACGGAAGCAATTTGGCCCGAAGTGCGAACGCCGTAGTTGTAACAATCAATTATCGCCTCGGAGTTTTCGGCTTTCTCGGCTCAACGAACCTTGGGCTACTCGATCAAATTTGCGCTCTAAAATGGGTAAACCGAAACATCGCAGCATTCGGCGGCGACCCAGAAAATGTCACCGTATTCGGAGAATCTGCAGGCGGTGCAAGCGTCGTTGCGTTATTGGCTGCTCGTGATGCTCAGCCATATTTCGCTAAAGCTTGGGCCATGAGCCCATCGATTGGGCAGTACAGCGACATCGAACGATCCAAACAGCAAGTAAACGATCTATTGGTACATGCTGGCGTGTCCTCCGAACAAGAATTACGGCAGTTAAGTTCTTCTGCACTGTTGATAGCCCAACAAAAGGTGATCGATCATTCAAACGAGCAGTTTTCCGCGTTTGCTCCAACGCAAGATGACGTCGTCCTACCTCTGGACTTGCTGGATGCTGCCGCGAAAAACCCAAAACCTTTCGTAATCGGCACGAACAAAGACGAATCCCGATTGTGGGTGATGTTTGATCCAAACGAAAACCAGCTAGATGAACTTGGTGCGGTCAAAGCGCTGAGCACTCGCGCAGCCAACGCATCAGATATTTGGAGTTTGTACAAGTCGTCCCGGCCTACTTACGGTCCTAGTCAAATCGTTGCCGCATACGACTCGGATGCAAACTTTAGGAAGCATGCATGGAACCTGCTCAAGACTCGAGAGGAAAACGCGTGCCCGTCCTGGAGCTATTGGTTCACTTGGCCAAGCCCCACCTTTGATGGTCTCCTCGGTAGCTGTCATGCATTGGATATACCTTTCTTCTTCGCCAATGAAGCAATTGCTGGAGCCGATGTGATTATCGGATCCGGAGAGACCCAGACCATGCTTTCTTCGGTTGCAGCGAAGTCGCTTGCACAATTCGCACATGCTGGCGAGCCAGATTGGCCGCGATACAAGACGAACGACCGACCAACCTACGTATTCGACGAGGACTGTCGGTTGGAACAACAGCCAGATGATGATCTTTATGACTACTGGATTCAGGTATTAGTCAACGAGACAAGTTGATATCTTGCTGATCGGCTCTGTATCGCACCGAGTACACCGAATCACCCGACAAAATTGAACCGCGTCCGAGCACTCGACCGTTTTGCCAGTTAGACAAACCGAGCTCTGGCTTATTCAATGCGAACTGTCCATCAACCCATCGTGTGAAACCGTTTCCGACGAACGGGGCTTCAATGTTTCGCCAAACAAATTCAAATTCTTCTTTGTTGTCTGATACCAGTGAGACGATGAAATTTGGTGCGTATTCATTAAACATTTCAACCGCATGTTTAAGATCATCAAAGACGAACACGGAACACTCCGGAATATCATCCCATTCCCATTCCACAGACAATTCGCCATCTTGTAGGGGCGCTAATTCCAAACTCCCATCGCACATCTTCAACAAAGGCAATGATTGAGGACAAGCATGGACGATGGAGACCTGACCACGTCTTTCTCCCGCAGACGAAATAGCTTTCGCAATGACTGGAATAACTTCGGTAGCCAGGCTTTGTGGAATGCCGATCACATTCAGCGTGTTGCACACCTTTCGGTCGAGTGATCGCTCGATCACTTGCGACAACCGATCCGCATCGGGGTGCTTCCCAAGCAACATCCAAGCTCCACCAGTGCCGTGAAGGCTCACAGCAGTGCCCGACTGTTGAGCTATCTCGCCCAATTGTGAAACCGCAGTACCGCTGCCTCTGGCAACGGCAAGGGCAATCTTCCTATTCGCACAAAGGGCCCAAGCCGACGAATGGCTCGCAGCATCGAGCAGGATTACTGAGTCAAGGGGCAAAGAAGCTTCCTCCAATGCAGGACGAACCGCAAGTTCCATCATCGATCGGGCCGTACCTAACGCATCGCTTCCGATACGGAATACACAAGTGTTTCCAGATCGCAATACACCAGTTGCATCGGCAAAAACATTTGGCCGCCCCTCAAACACAAACGCGACGACACCAAGCGGTGCAACCTCGGATTGCACCCTCCATCCATCGTGCTCTACGAGTTCCAACACCATTCCAGTTGTTTGCGGCGTCATCTGCCACATCTGCAATGCATCAACCATCGCGTCAAGAACCTTCTCTGTAAGCAACAAACGTGTGGTTTGCCGATTGCGTTCCTTCGCCGACTGGACATCCATGGCATTGGCATTGAGCAAACTTTGACGGATCTTCGAATCCAATAACTTCTCCGCAAACTTTGAATAAAACAGTGATATTTGATCGGCAGTGCAATTACCTAGTTCACGAAAGGCCGTCCGAGCGGCGGAAACAGAGTTGTCAACGAGCGCTAACTCTCCCTTGTCGACGTGCAAAATCTGACCATCGCTTAACCCAAACAATGCATCGCCATCTACAAACTTTTTGATAACTGCATCATCTACAACAACTGGTCTGCCGTTGATAATGATCCGATCACCACTTTTTAACGTCATATGCCCATCACTTCAGAAATGCTAACCACGCGATTATCTGCGATCGATATCTGAGCGGCGACACCGATCGCAACCGAACGCAACCCATCGCGCAGCGAAACTTCTGGTTTACGACGCAACCGAATTGATTCGTGCAACCGAACGTGTTCCTCGTAGGAGGCACCGTGGTGAAACCCTGCGTAAGGGGATGCCCCCGATACCGCAAATTCGTCGAAGGAACCCACGCCCTGTGTGCGCAATCCGACCCGTATTGTCGATTCAGACACAAGTGCTTCAACTTTTCCAAGATCGCCTACTACGCAGATCTCTTGTTCGTTCTTGCTCGCCTCGGCGAACATGCACAAATCAAGATGCGCCCTCACACCATTTTCGAAGTCAACAACAACAAATGCGTTGTCGAGGATGTCTGGAGTCAAACCCCCGTAACTTTCATCTAAGTGGTTAACGCTTTGGGATCCACTAGCAAAAACTTGCCTCGGTTCACTGTTCGCGGCGATACACATTAGATCGAAGAAGTGGCAACATTTTTCAACCAAAGTACCACCGGTATTTTTATTGAAACGGTTCCAATCCCCTACTTTCTTTAGAAAAGGAAACCGGTGTTCGCGGATCGAGATCATCTTGACATCACCAACTTCGTTGGCGGCAACTCGCTGTAACAATTGCTCCGTCACAGGCATATAGCGGTACTCCAAACCCACCCATACAACGCGATCAGCTAACCCGACTTTCGCCTCTTTTTCGATAACCCGAAGACAATCAATCACCGAGGTGCAGAGAGGCTTCTCAATCAAAATATGGCAGGTTGTTTCGAGGGCATCAAGAATGATGTCAACATGCGAATGGTTGGGAGTAGCAATAACCAAAACATCTATTTCTTTCGCATCCAGAACATCGTGGTAATCAGTAAATTGCTGAACATTGGAATTTGGGAATAATGCAGCAGCTCGACGAAGGCTT
>JGI25922J50271_10000188_pt1 | contig 18310 bp, 10 predicted proteins | sample LauGreSu1BDMLBDD_2_FD_50271 | JGI IMG/M metagenome (IMG submission 50271) | reverse complement strand
GGCACCTTCGACCCGGCGAGCGGCGAGCTTCGGATCACGGGCACCGTCGGCGGCGTCTCGCTCGAGATGACCCTGAAGATCGAAGGCGACATGCTCACGGGCAGCGGCTCCGGCGCCCGTGCCGACGGCCAGCCCCCCGTCAGTGCGACGGTCACCGGCGAGCGCATCAAGCCTGCAGACGCCACCAAGCCCGGCCAGAAGAAGGACGAGCCAAAGAAGGACGAGAAGAAGTCCGTGGAGATCGATCTCGAGGGCTTCGAGTCGCGCGCGATCCAGCTCCCGTCGCCGGCCGGCCAGTACGGTTCGGTCGGCTTCAACGACCGCAACGAACTCGTCTTCGGACGCGAGGGAAGCGTGCGGATCTTCGACCTGACCGAGCGCACGCTCTCCGAGAAGACCGGCGCCACCGGCACGCGCTTCTCGATCTCGGCCGACGGCAAGAAGCTCCTCCTCGGCGGCCGCGGCGGCGCGTCGATCGCAGGATCCGGTGCGGGCGCGACGCCGAAGCCGATCGTCGCGAGCCCCATGCTCGTCGAGGTCCATCCGCGCCACGAGCGCGCGCAGATCCTCGCCGACGCGTGGCGCATCATGCGCGACTACTTCTACGACGAGGGCATGCACGGTGTCGACTGGCCCGCGATCCGCGCGAAATACGAGGCGATGCTGCCGGCCGTCGTGACGCGTGAGGACCTGAACTACCTGATCAGCGAGATGATCAGCGAGCTCAATGTCGGCCATGCGTACCTCCAGGGGACAGGCGATGTCGAGAGCGTCCCGAGCCGCAGCGTGGGACTGCTGGGCGCGGACTTCGGTCCAGCCACGCTCGAGGACGGCTCGCCCGCGAAGGCATGGAAGATCCTCCGCTTCGTGGGCGGCGGCGCGTGGGACACCGACGCGCGCTCCCCGCTCGCCATGCAGGGACTCGGCGTTGCGGAGGGCGACTACGTCCTCGCCGTGAACGGCGTGCCCGTCGATCCGTCGACCGACCCATGGGCCCCGTTCGTCGGCCTCGCGGGCAAGCCGACGGTGCTCACCGTGTCGAAGAGCCCGGTCGCCGGCAAGGACGCGAAGGACATCGTCGTCACGCCGATCTCCAGCGAGGACTCGCTGCGCTACCGCGACTGGGTCGAGTCGAAGCGGCGACGCGTCGAGGAACTCTCCGGCGGCAAGGTCGGCTACATCTATGTGCCGAACACCGGCGTCGACGGACAGACCGAGCTCGTCCGCCAGTTCTACGGCCAGCGCATGAAGCCCGCGCTCCTCATCGACGACCGCTGGAACGGCGGCGGGCAAATCCCGACGCGGTTCATCGAGCTCCTCAACCGGCCCGTCACGAACTACTGGGCGCGCCGCGATGCGCGCGACGGCGCGTGGCCGCCGGACGGACACCGTGGCCCGATGGCGATGCTCATCAACGGCCTCGCGGGCTCGGGTGGCGACATGTTCCCGTGGCTCTTCAAGCACAACAAGCTCGGACCGGTCATCGGAACGCGCACCTGGGGCGGCCTCGTCGGCATCTCGGGCAATCCCGGGCTCATGGACGGCGGCTCGATCAGCGTGCCGACCTTCGGCTTCTACGAGTCGGACGGCACCTGGGGCGTCGAAGGCCACGGCATCGACCCGGACATCGAGGTGCTCGATGATCCGGCGCAGATGGTCGGTGGCGGCGACCCGCAGCTCGAGGAGGCCGTCGACGGGCTGCTCCGCGCGATCGAGGCGAACCCATACAAGCCCGTTCCGCAGCCGAAGGGCCCCGACCGCAAGGGCATGGGGCTTCCCGACTCGGACAAGTAGCGGCGCGACGGCGGCTTGCGGCGATCGCGGCGATTCCGCCTGCTTCTCGCGGCGCGATGTACTTCGCGGCCTCCGAGCCGTTCCCGTGGTGTGGACGATCCCCACTCCCAGGACGCTCAGAGGACGATGGCATGCACAATCCGATCCGCTCGGCCGCGCTTGCGGCTGCAATGACGGCTGTCGCCGCGGCTCTTGCCGCCACGCAACCCGCTTCGGCACAGGACGCCTGCGCCAACGCCGGCGTCGATCCCGCCTGCTGCGCGGTGGTCTGCGCCGTGAACCCTCCGTGCTGCGGCGCGGCGTGGGACGCGGCGTGCGATGCGCTGCTTGCGAGCGCGAACTGCCAGTGCCAGGGCGCGGTCCCGGTGACGCTTGGCACCGTCGCCGTCGATACGCGCGGCTCGACGCGCGACCTCAACCTCTCCGGGCACTGCGACCCGGGGCCCTTCGGCGACGACATCCTTCACAACTGCGTCGTCCTCGCGTGGACCCCGCCCGCCCCGGGCCGCTACACGCTCTCGACCTGCAACCAGGCGCCGTTCGACACGCGCCTCGCGGTGCTCTCGGGCTGCAGCGCGAGCTCGGTCGTCGGATGCAACGACGACGGCAACGGCTGCGACGCCTTTACGAGCGTCCTGTCGGTCGAGCTCGCTGCGGCGACGGAGCATTACATCGTGCTCGGCGGATATGCCGAGAGCGATGTCGGCGCCTGCATGCTGACGATCCAGCCCTACCAGGCGCAGCTCGCGCTCGAAGGCGCGCATCGCTTTGAATCCGCCGCTGGCGGCACCGGGCACTGGTACGCGAAGTTCAGCGTCGCGCCAGGCGCCACATGGTCGGACCTCCAGGCGAAGGCCGTCGCGATGGGTGGAACGCTCGCGTGCGCCAACACCCCCGGCGAGAACCGNATGCTCGGATCGCTCTACCAGTCGACCGGGCTTGGCTCGACGGTTGCGATCGGGCTCGTGCAGGACGCCGCGACGCCGCGCTCGGCTGAGCCGGCCGGAGGCTGGCGCTGGGTCGACGGTGGCGGGCTCTCGTACGCGGCGTGGAGCGGCTTCGAGCCGAACAACGCCGGAGGCGCGGAGCATGTGGGGCAGTTCGTCTCCTTCGGGTCGGGCGACTTCTGGCAGGACCAGCGCGACGACGCCGCATGGTCGCATGCGATCCTCGAGTTCGGGCCGAAGGCGCTGCCGTTCGTCCCGCCGACTCCGTCGAACGACGAGCGCGCGGGGGCGATCGCGATCGAGATCGGCCAGCTCAATGTCGTCTCGCTCGTCGGGGCGACGACCTCGGCGGACTCGGCGCCCTGCGCCGACCCGCTCTTCTACGACCGCTGGTACTCGGTCACGCCTGCGTCGACCGACAGCTACGACTTCGCCGGTTGCGGCAACGGCTTCACGGCCGCCGTCGCGGTGTACGCGCCGAGCGGCGGCCTCGTCGCATGCTCGCTCGGCGCCTGCACGCTCTCCGCGAGCCTGTCCGCGGGACAGACCTATCTCGTGCGCGTCGGCTCCCCCGATGGCGATCGCACGGGGATCCCGACGCTCCTCGTGTATCCCACGCCGCGCATCGCGAGCCTCGACGCGCTGAGCGTCAACTTCGTGGGCGGCCTCGCGATCGACGGTTCCGACGGGGGCCGTTGCGTCGAGACCGAGACCTTCCCTGCCGGCGCGGACGAGTGGGGCACGCTGCGCTGGGTCAATCTCGTCGGCGCGAACTCCGCCGCCGCGGCGGCGAACGCCGAGAACGGAAACGGCGATCTTCCGACCGCGCTTCCAGACGGCCGCGGAGCGCCCACGGGCGCCGCGGTCTCGTTCGCAGCCGGCGGTACCCGGCGCATCTTCTCGTTCCCCGTCGACGACACCGAGCGCATGCGCCGCGGCTACCTCGACACGAACGGCCTCACGGCGCTGACCGTCACGGTGTCGGGCGTGCCGTACGAGCGGTACGCCGTCGTCGCGTACTTCGGCGCGGACGGCCCGGACAGGCCGGGATCCATCGCCGTCAACGGTGCGACGCCTGTCCACTTCAAGACCGATGCCGTGCCCGCCGGCGCGTTCAATCCGCTCGTACGCGCGACCGCGACGGGCGCCAGCGCGGCGATCCGCTCGAGCTACGCGGTCTTCGAGGGACTGACGGGCCCGTCGTGCAGCATCGTGCTGACGGAGGCGGGACCGAACATCGGGCTGATGGGCTTCCAGCTCATCCGGCAGGACGCGCCGTGCGCGGCCGACCTCGATGGCGACGGACTGGTGAGCGCGCCCGACCTGGCGTCGCTCCTCAGCGGATGGGGCACCCCGGCCGGCGATGTCGACGGCGATGGCGCGACGAACGCGCAGGACATCGCCGCCCTGCTCAGCGCGTGGGGCGCGTGCCACTGAGCGCCCGCCACCATCGTCCGGTGCGAACCTGACGCACGATCCCGAGCGCCCCGACCGGCGGTGCGGTCGACGCCTTTCGTCTGAATGCACCGGCACCCGCAAGGAAGCCGATAGTCGAGCCATGCCCTCGAGAACCAGCGCCGGCGGCGTCAGCAGGCTCGCACTCGTGCCTGTCCTTCTTCTCGCCGCATTCCTGCTGACCCATGCGTTCGGCATGCTGCCCGCAAGCATCGGAAACGACGCGGCGCGATGGACCGCGATGATCGGCTTCGGCTACGCGACGGTCCTGTTCGGCCTCGCGGGCTCGGCGTTCTGGTGCGCGCTGTGCGCGGCGATGGCCGTCGCCCTCAACCCGGTCTATCCCCTTCCGCTCGGTGAACTTCTGCGCGGCGCGAGGATCCTCGGCGGATGCATCGCCGCTGCGGCGGTGATCCGCAGCTGGTAGCCGGCCGCGCTGAAGCCGGATCGCGGCGCGCGCGTGGTACCCTTCTGCGACCGCCGCGCGTCCCGCGGCGGACTCATCACGGCGCTCATCGCCGCCTTCCTTCAGGGAGAACGCATGCACCTCATCCGCCTCGCGACCGCATGGGTCGCAGCAGCCCTCGCTGCAACCGGCCTGCAGGCACAGCAGGACCCGGCCGCCCACACCGCCACCGCCGAATCGACCACGCGATACAACGTGAACGGCTCGGCCACGATCGGCGGACTCGAAGCAACCGCCTACACCGGCTGCTATGTCAACGCGTCGGGCGGGACGCAGTTCCGGCTCAACAGCCTCAGTGTCGGCATCCGGCGCGTCGGAACCACGGCAGCTCCCGCACCGGGCGTCCGCGTCGAGGTGACCGTGCACGAGATGACATGGGACGGGGCGGCCCTCGGACGCGGACCGCTCGTGGCGTCCTTCTTCCAGCAGCTCGATGCCTCGACGGTGGCCGTGACGCAACAGGTCGCGAACACCTGGGGCGACGCGGACCCCGCGCAGCGGCCGGTGCTCACGCTCCAGACCGAGACGCAGGGACTCAACGGCTACGGCGGTTTCTGGGTCGGCGTCCGCTTCATCGGAATCGACGCCGCGAACGCCGCCAACGGCTGGCGCGTGGTCTACGAGCCGACCGTCGGGCGTTCGGTCAACAACTTCGCGGTCTACAACGCGGCGAACGGCAGCTGGGCGACGAACTACTGGTTCGGCCAGACCGCGGACGCAGCCAACACCACGCTCCTCCGCGACAATCCTGCGCGCTTCATGGTGCAGGTGAATGGCGCCGTCACCGACGCCATCGCCCCGCCCGCGGATCTCAGGTTCGGACGGTCCTACGAGCACACGACCTACTGGCGTCCGACGGACGCGCTCGACGGAGTCGGTTCGAAGTGGTTCTACACCAACTGCTTCACCCCGGCGGCCTCAGGCGATGTCCTCACGCCGAGCCGGGTGGTGTTCGGGATCACCCGCGCGGGATCCGCCGCCACGCCGGCACCGGCCGTGGGCGTGGAACTGGCGCTCGTCGAAATGAACTGGGACGGCACGGCGTACTCGCCGGGCGCGGTTCTCGCCTCCCAGAGCTTCGCGCTGCCGGCTGCGGCCGAGGCGCGCCTCGACCGGATCAGCTGGGAGTGGCCCAACGCGGCGACGCGGCCGCAGGTGCCTCTCAACACCGACAACCCCGCGAACGCCGGGCTCGGTGGCTACTTCATCGCTGCGCGGATGCTCGGCGACGCGGCGACGCTCGCCGGCGGCAACGGTCCACGCATCGTGTACGCCCCCGCGATCGGTGCGTCCTGGCACGGCTTCGGCATGTTCAGCGACGCCGGCGTCTTCACCAACTATGTCTTCGGCAACTACGCGAACGGCACCGCGGCCGGTCCGGTGAAGCCGGCACGGTTCCTCACCGAGACCTTCGCGACCGTCGGTCCGCCGTCGTCACCGTGCCCCGCGGACCTGAACGGCGACGGCACGGTCAACGCGGCAGATCTCGCGACGCTGCTCGGTGCGTGGGGAACCGCGGGCGGCGACCTCGACGCGGACGGATCGACCGGAGCATCGGACCTCGCCGCCATGCTGAATGCGTGGGGCGGCTGCCCATAACCGGCGCGCGGCCTTCGGCAGGTCGGATTGGGGCGATCATGCGGACTGGGCGTTGCCCTCGTCCGGCACCTCAGGCGGCCCGTCTCCGACCCACTTGCCGACCGCCGGACATCTGCTATTCTCCCCGACCCGCGGCATGCCGCGGGAGGCAATGCGGGTGTAGCTCAGTGGTAGAGTGTCACCTTGCCAAGGTGAATGTCGAGGGTTCGAATCCCTTCACCCGCTTGAAGTCACTGCAGAAAGCCGAGATCCCGGATCTCGGCTTTCTGCGTTCTCGGCGCTCCTGCCGACCACTGCCGCGAATCCGCACGCCCTGCGGCTACGATCGCGCCGCCATGAAGTCCACAGGCTCCTGCCCGAAGTGCGGATCCAGCCAGATCCTGGCCAATGTCACGGTGCTCGACCAGCGCGCCAGAGGCGACAGTTCCAACGAACTGACGCTCGCCGTCTTCGAGGATCCAAACGCCATCCTGTTCAAGGGTGGCGAGTGGAGCAAGGTCTCCGCGTGGGTCTGCGCCGAGTGCGGATTCGCCGAGTTCTACGCAGACCGGCCTGGGCTGCTGAGCCGCATCAAGCGCGAGAAGGCCTGAGCCGAGTTCAGCACGGCCCCCACGCTCCGAGCAGGACCGCCAGGTCCTGCGCATCGGTGGAGCCGTCCGCATTCGCATCGCCCGCGGGCGTTCCCCAGGCGCCGAGCATCACCGCGAGGTCCGCCGCGTCGCGCGTTCCATCCCCGTTCAGGTCGGCCGCACAGGCAGCCCGCGCGGGCACAGCGGCAAGCGCGAGGTCGTCGAAATATCCGAACGCATTCAGTGCGCCCGGCGCTGCATCGGTCGCGGCCAGCAAGTTGGATGCGTAGACCGAGCCGAAGAGCGTCGTCGAGTGACTCGCGACGCTCGCGCCGTTGACGAGCAGCTCGCCCTCGCCGGTCGCAACCTCCCACCGGTAGACGAACGAGTTCCAGGCGTTGAGCTTGACCGCCACGCCGGTCGCGACGCGGTTCGCGGGGGCGAAGCCGCCGTTCAGCAGCGACACCGCGCCGGTCTGCGCGCTGACGAGGAACCCTCCGGCATTGTCGACCGCCGTTCGGGCGACCAGGAGCCCGAAGCCGGAGGCGAGTGCCTGTCCACTCGGGATGAACAGCTGCACGCGCGACTCGAGCACACCGTCGCCTCCCGCACTCGCAGCGGCCCACTTGCCGCTGTTTGCGAGGTCGAGCCACGCCTTCGTGCGTCCGTTGAGGAAACGCTCGGTGCACAGCCGAACCATGCGGCCCGCTCCGCCGACCGGGTTCACGCCGGCATCGACGCCCGGCCCGATCACATTCGCAGGGATCTGCGGCGCGTTGACCGCGCCGCTCACTGCCCAGGATCCGCCGATGCCTGTCCACGCGAGCTGACCAGAAAGCGTGCCTGTCCCGTATGCGTCGAAGTCCGTGGCGTAGATGTCCGTTGCCGCCGCGAGGCCTGACGCCTGCAGCGCGAGAGCGGTCGCGAAGGCCGCGTCGAGGAGTGGCGCTCGAAGGTGCATCGCTCGAAGGTACTGCGCGACGCGTGACGCGAGCGCGTGTGCTCGCGAAAGCGCCGCGCTTCGAACCGTGTCGAAGAAAAACCCGAATGCGTCTGGTCCGGAAATCGGCCGATCCCCGGAGACGACGGGCTCTGTCGTCCATTTCGCTTCGATTCGATGTATCAGTCGCCGCCGTTCGTGCACTCGTTCCGTGCAAGTCGTCGTGCATTCGACACTTGGGCCGGCCCTACTCCGGCCTCCAGGCGAAGTCCATGCGCGAGAATCCATAAGTTCACCGAAACGACGACGCTCGGTGAATCACGGATGCACTTGTCTGCAGATCCGCAAAACAGGGCGAATTCTCGATGCACCGGCTTGCTCCGACCTGAACACGACGCAGATTCCAACGGTCAGCGCATCGCGAGGTTCACCACCCTCGCAGCCCGCAGGTCGTCCCGGCTGGATTGCGTTTGATCCCATTTCGGAGTTGCCCCCATGTTGTCGTCGCATGGCTCATGCCTCCTCGGAGGCCGTGAAGGTTGTGGTTTTTTCAAGCGCTTGTCGCGGTTCGCGCTCCCCACGGGGGTGACGCGTGAGTAACCGCGACCTCGCCTCGCTCTCGGTCAATCGCCGCGGCTTCGTCAAGGGCGGCGCGCTCGCGACCGGTGCGTTCTTCATCAACTCGAAGTTCAACCACCTTCGCCTCGCGGACGAGCCGGCCAGCCCCTTCACCACTCCGTGGGTGCAGCCGCTTCCGTTCGCGCCGTACAAGGTGCCGCTGCCCTCGTTCGCGCCGCTCGATCCGCTGCCGGACCTCAGCATCCACCAGCGCTACGACGAGTTCCCCGCCGTCGACTTCTACAAGGTCCAGGTCTGCGAGACGCTCGCCTGCGCGCATCCGCAGCTCGCGCCGTGCCCGCACACGAGCTACGACGCGATGGTCCCCGGCCCGACCTTCATGATGCGCTACGGTCGCCCGGTGCTCGTTCGCTGGGAGAACTGCATGCCGCCGACCATGCCGAGCTACGGCAGCTGCGATGTGGTCACCCACATCCACAACGGCCATCACGCGCCAGCCTCCGACGGGGGCCCGTGGAACTACCACCACCCGGGCACCTACCGAGACTGCCACTACGGCAACATCTACGCGAACGGGGATCCCCTCGAGGCGAAGGGCACGCTCTTCTACCACGACCACTGCCACGACTTCACCGGAGCGAATGTCTACCGCGGGCTCGCGGGGTTCTTCCTCCTGTTCGACGACCGCGACAGCGGCAACGAGCGCGACACGAATCCGGATGCGTTCCGGCTTCCCAGCGGCGTGCCGGACGGCCGCCGCGTGAAGAACCGCTACGACATCCCGCTGGTGATCGCGGACCGCCGCTTCGACCAGAACGGACAGCTCGCGTTCAACACGATGGAGATGGACGGCCTTCTCGGCGACAAGCTCCTCATGAACGGCGCCGTGCAGCCGTACTTCGAGGTCGAGCGCCGAAAGTACCGCTTCCGCGTCCTGAACAGCGGAATCGCGCGATTCGTCGATGTCTGGTTCTCGAACGGCATGAGCTTCCAGTACATCGCCAACGACGGCAACATGCTGCCGGCGCCGATGGAGCTGAACCATGTGCCCCTGGGCGTCGCCGAGCGCGCCGACATCATCGTCGACTTCAGCCAGCTTCCGGCGAGCACGACGGAGATCTACCTCGTGAACCGCGCGGAGCAGGTCGACGGCCGCGGCCCGAGCGGCGACACGCTGCCGATGGCGCAGTCGTACAAGATGCTCAAGCTCATCGTGCGGCCGGGCGCCGTTGCGGATCCGAGCCGCGTCCCGACCGCGCTGCGCGAGCTTCCTTCGATGGACTGGCCGGTGGTGCGCGAGCGCTCCTGGCACTTCGACCGCACCAACGGCATGTGGACCGTGAACGGCAAGCTGTTCGACGAGAACCGCTGCGACGCGGAATGCAAGCTCAATACGGCGGAAATCTGGCACTTCAGCACGGCGGGCGGATGGGCTCACCCGGTGCACAACCACCTCCTCGAGCCGCGAGTCCTCTCGCGGAACGGCAAGAGCGTCGACGGAACGATCCTCCAGGGCCGCAAGGACGCGCACCCGCTCTACCCGGGCGACGAGATCTCGGTGTACATGAAGTTCTCCGACTTCACCGGCAAGTACCCGATGCACTGCCACAACCTCACCCATGAGGACCACGCGATGATGTTCCGCTACGACCTCGTCCCGTGATCCGCGGCATTTAGGCATTCAAGCACCACTCCTTGCTTCCCCCGCCGCGCGTGCGATGCAGTACGCGCACGCGCGGCCGGGGGGAGCGCTGACAGAACCGAGTTCCGCACTCGTCCCCCTGCGGAAGGAAGAACCATGTCCCGCAATCAGAAGATGGCACCTGATTCGACGACGCTCTCGCGGCGCGCTGCGTTCGGAGGGCTGTTCCTCCCTGCGGCCGGCCTCCTGCTCGGCGGCTGCGCGACCGCTGGCCGCAACGCAGCCCCGCGCGCGGACGCCGAGATCCCCGGTGGCCGCGGCGCGTTTGCGATGCGGCCCGACGGCACGCGTCAGTTCCGCAACCACGAGCTCGTCGACCAGGACGGCCGGAAGGTCCGCTTCCACGACGACCTCGTCGAGGGGCAGATCTTCGGCGCGACCTTCCAGTACGCAAACTGCAAGGGAATCTGCGCCGACATGACCATGAAGATGAAGGAGACCTACGAGCTCCTTCAGCCCGTCATGGGCAAGCCCGTGCAGTTCTACATGTTCTCGCTCGCCGGGGACTCGCCTGAGGACATGCGCGCCTTCATGAAGGCACGCGGCGTCTACGGCCTTCCGGGCTGGCGCTTCTTCTCTGGCTCGAACGAGGCGATCACCGACATCCGCTGGGCCTTCGGCTTCGGCGATCCGAACGAGGACCTCGACCAGCGCCTCGAGGGACACACCGGAATGGTCCGCTTCGCGAACCACAGGCTCGACAAGTGGGCCGCGTGCCCCGCGCAGGGCAATCCTGCGGCAACCGCGCGCCTCCTCGTGCGACTCTTCCCATCCACGGAGCGTCCGCAGCTTGCGGGCGTCGCCTCAAAGATCGCGGACCCTGCCCCCGCGATGAAGAACTGGAACCCCGCCACCCCACTGAGGACGACAACGCTCGCCTCTTCACAGTAAACAGCGTGAGAACGCCACCGCACCGCGGAAGTTCGCGGACGCTTCTGAAAGGAGGCGCCCTCGGGCCCCGCGGTTGCGGTGTTGTTTCTGCTGAATGTACGGCCTGTATGGGCTTGGCCGCTTGCCACGCCCGCCGTCGGAGGCAGACTCCGACCGTCCACCGGGGCGGCGTCTTGCCCCGGCTCTCTCGAGGTCGTCCCGACAGAGTGACCACGGACAGTCGTTGGTCGTCTTGCAACGGTTGCGTTGCCACATCCTGTACCGGGAAGCGTGTGTCCGCATCCCGTCGGAAGAGATGTGTTCACTGGAGGTGCACTGTGCTTGATCGGTTCTCGTCCTCTCCGATCGGACGCAGGAAGTTCGTGCAGGGCTCCGCGCTCGCGACGGGCGCGTTCTTCATCAACTCGAAGTTCAGCCTGAAGATGCTGGCGGAGGAGCCGCCGAGCCCGTTCACCACTCCGTGGATCCAGCCGCTGCGCTTCGCGCCGTACGCCGTGCCGCTGCCGGACTTCGCGCGGCTCGATCCTGCGCCGATCCCGGAACTGCACCAGCGGTACGAGGAGTTCGCTCCGCAGCACCTCTACAACATGACGATCAGCGAGCAGCTCGTGCGCCCGCACCCGCAGCTCGGGTTCAGCCGCTGCTTCGCCTANCAGGGNTCCGTGCCNGGCGTGACCTTCATGGCGCGCTACGGGACCCCGGTCCTCTGCCGCATCAACAACGCCCTGCCCTCGGTGATCCCGGGATTCGGCAGCTGCGATGTGATCACCCATGTCCACAACGGCTTCCACGCGCCCGAATCCGACGGATTCCCGGAGGACCGCTTCAGCCCCGGCAGCTTCAAGGACCACCATTGGCCGAACATGCTCGCGTCGGGCAATCCGCTCGAGGCGAAGGGCACGCTCTGGTACCACGACCACTGCCTCGACTTCACGGCGCAGAACACCTACCGCGGCCTCGCNGGCTTCTACCTGCTGTTCGATTCGCTCGACAGCGGCACCGAGCGCGACCCGAACCCCGANGCGTTCCGCCTGCCGAGCGGNGTNCCCGACGGCCGCCGCGTCCGCAACCGCTACGACCTGCCGCTCATCTTCACCGACCGCCGGTTCGACCAGAACGGGCTGCTCGCGTTCGACACGATGAACATGGACGGCATCCTCGGCGACAAGTTCCTCGTGAACGGGCTCGTGCAGCCCTACTTCGAGGTCGAGCGCCGNAAGTACCGCNTCAGGCTTCTCGTCGGAGGACCCTCGAGGTTCTTCGACTTCTGGATGTCGAACGGGATGACCTTCGATGTCGTGGCGATGGACGGCAACATGCTGCCGGCGCCGATCGTGGCGAACCATGTCAAGCTCGGCGTGGCCGAGCGCGCGGACATCGTCGTCGACTTCAGCCAGCTTCCCGAGTCGACGACCGAGGTCTACCTCGTGAACCGCGAGGACCAGCGCGACGGGCGCGGGCCGACCGGGAACACCCTTCCGATGTCGACGGCGCCGCGGCTGCTCAAGCTGATCGTGCGGCCGGGGCAGGTGCAGGATCCGAGCCAGGTCCCCAGCGTGCTGCGCCCGCGGCCCGCGATGGACATCCCGGTCGCGCAGGAGCGCTCCTGGCACTTCGACCGGTCCAACGGCATGTGGACCGTGAACGGGCAGCTCTTCGACCACAACCGCTGCGATGCGTTCTGCAAGCAGGGAACCGCCGAGATCTGGCACTTCTCGACCGCAGGCGGCTGGGCCCATCCGGTGCATGTGCACTGCGAAGAGCCGATGGTGCTCTCATACAACGGAAAGCCCGTCGGCGGCACGATCCTCGGCGGCCGCAAGGACATCTTCACGCTCTACCCGGGAGACGAGATGTCCGTCTACATCAAGTTCCGCGACTGGCTTGGCCGCTACCCGATGCACTGCCACAATACGGTGCACGAGGACCATGCGATGATGGTCCGCTGGGACATCGTGCCCTGAGACACGGGAGACGCCATGCCGCACAACGAGAACCCGTCTGAAACCTCGCCGCTCTCCCGACGCGCGTCCCTCGGCGCGCTCGTGCTTCCCGGGCTCGCGGCGCTCGCGGGCTGCGCGACGGGGCCGCGTGCGGCNTCNGATTCCGGTGCAGTCCATGTGCGGGATCTTCCCGAGTTCCCCGCGCGTCCGGGCTCGACCATCATGGAGGCGGACGGCACGCGCACCTTCCGCAACCACGAGCTCCGCGACCAGGACGGACGCGTCGTCCGGTTCCAGCAAGACCTCATGGCGGGCCAGATCTTCGCCGCCACCTTCATGTATGTGAACTGCACCGGCATCTGCTCCGACATGACGGGACAGATGACCAAGGCCTACGACCTGCTGAAGCCGATCATGGGCAATCCGGTGCGCTTCTACACCTTCTCGCTCGCGCAGGATTCGCCGGCCGACCTCAAGGCGTACATGCAGGCCCGCGGGCTGTACGGCCGTCCGGGCTGGTACTTCCTCACGGCGCCGCGCGAGGTCATCAAGGACATCCGCTGGGGCTTCGGGTTCTCCGATCCGGATGAAGAGGTCGACAGCAACCTGAACGGGCACACCGGGATGGCGCGCTTCGGACACCACAGGCTCGACAAGTGGAGCTCGTGTCCCGCGCTCGCGAACCCCGTGCTGACCGCGCGCAGCGTGGTCGCGCTGTTTCCACCCGACAAGCGGCCTGAGCTCGCCGGCCTTGAGCGCGAACAGCTCTCTCCGGCGCGCAAGATCCCGAATTNCCAGCCGGCGCCGCCCGCCACCGACCGTTCGCTCTGATTTCGCCGGGGGTTCTTGCGTCCGCGATCGACGGATGTAGTTTCATCGCGCGGCACGCAGTGGGTGTGCGCCGCGTTCGGGGACCGTTCGTCCCGGTTGCCCTCCCGAACAGTTGCCCCAATCTGCGACGCCAGAGGTTGCGAATGGCCCATTCGCGAAGCGTGTTGCCCCACGCGTGCATTGCCGTCTCGTCGACGCTCACCGTCCTTGCGCCCTGCGCGGCGCAGTTCGACGGGCTCAGCGTGTTCGAGCGCTCGCTCAAGACCATCCCCGTTCCGATGCCGACCACGGTCGACGAGTACATCGCCGACCGCGACGCTGCGATCCGCCTTGGAAAAGCGCTCTTCTGGGATGTCCGGCTCGGAAGCGACGGACAGACCGCGTGCGCGACCTGCCACCACCACGCAGGAGCCGATGCTCGGCGGCGCAACACCATGCATCCCGGCGCCGATGGCGCGTTTTCCGCGGGATCCGAGCCGGGAACGACGCTCGCCGGCGACCGCTTTCCCGCGACGCTGCTTGCGGACGCTGCGGACCGCTTCAGCGCGCGCCTCCGCTGCGTCGACGATGCGGTCGGGAGCGAAGGCGTCCTGAGGTCTGCGTTCGTCGGCCTCGACGGCGAGGGCGGCGAGACCTGCAGCCCCGCCGAGGAGCCGGTGTTCGTGCGGGATGGCGTCGCGTACCGGCAGGTGACGGCACGCCAGGCGCCGAGCGTGATCAACGCCATCTTCAATGTGCGCCAGTTCTGGGATGGGCGTGCGAACGCGTGGTTCAACGGCGCGACGCCGTTCGGTCCGGTCGACGCACGCGCGCGGGTCTGGAAGCGGCACCCGAAGACGGGCCTGCCGGTGCAGGCGACGGTCCGCATCGACCACGCGTCGCTCGCCTCGCAGGCGGTCGGGCCGGTTGGGAGCGATGTCGAGATGGCCGCGCACGGGAGAGGATGGGTCGATGTCGCGCGCAAGCTGCTGCCGACGCGTGCGCTCGCGGCCCAGCGGATCAGCCCGTCGGACAGCGTGCTCGGGGCGCACGCCGCGCCGGGACTCGGACTCACGCTGCGGTACGACGAGATGGTCGCCGCCGCGTTCCAGCCGGCCTGGCGTTCGGAGGCGCCCGTCGCAGCGGGGCTCACGATGACCGAGGCGAACATGCCGCTCTTCTTCGGGCTCGCGGTGCAGCTCTACCAGGCGACGCTCGTGTCCGACGACTCGCGCTACGACCAGTGGATCGAGCTCGATGGCCCGAATGGCGGAGCACCCGCACTCCTCAGCGAGCAGGAACTTCGCGGGCTCCGACTGTGGTTCAACCTCGATCCCACACTCCCGGCCACGAATTGCCGTGCCTGCCACCTGAGCTCGCTCTTCTCGGTCGCGACCTACGCCGGGAAGATCGGCGGCGGCGGCGGCCACAACGGCGCCGGGGCGTTCCCCGGCGCGGTCGACAGCGACCACGACGGATACCCCGACATCATCGATGCCTTTCCGCTCGATCCGGCGGAGTGGATCGACACCGACCACGACGGCCTCGGCAACAACGCCGATCCCGACGACGACAACGATGGCTTGCCCGACGCGGTCGACCCGTTCCCCCTCGATCCGCTCAATATGCCAGAGGGGCAGCGGCCGAACCCGAATGCGGAGTTCGCGCCGCAGCCGATTGCATTCATGCCGGACCTCGCGGGGATGCACCGGCGCACGATGTTCTTCGAGGAGCCGCCGCTCGGCATCGAGCCGTCGATCCGGCCGCTCGACTTCACGCTGACCGGAGACGGCGTCCGCGTCTACGACCCGGATGGAAACCTCGCGGTGCATGCGCCGCTTCCGGCCCGCGCGTCGTTTCCGTGCAACTTCGTCTACGCGCCGGCGGTGCCGGTGCAGTCGCTTGGTCCGACCGCGGCGTTGATGATCGACGCTCGGACGCGGAACTGCCGGCTGACGCTCTCGGTGTCGCTGCTGAACTTCCCGCTCGGGGCCTATCGCGTGACCATCGATGGAATCGACCGGGGAACGCTTGTCTCGGAACCGCTCGTCATGTACGACGAGGGCTTCTACAACCTGGGGCTCCGTCCGACGGCGGAGGATCCCGGCGTGGGAGGCATGCATCCGGACGGGACGCCTCTCGCGGCGGCGCGCCGCCTGCTGTCTGGACCGTTCCTGCCCGAGTTCGGCCCGCTCTGGCACGGCGGAAACCTGCAGCCGAGGGTCGACGGAGCGTTCAAGACGCCGAGCCTGCGGAATGTGGAGCTGACGGGCCCCTACTTCCACAACGGCTCGGCGGCCTCCCTTGAGGATGCGATCCGCTTCTACAACCGCGGGGGCGATTTCCACGAGGCGAATGCCGCGGACCTCGCGCCGGCCATGATTGCGATGGATCTCGACGAGGGCCACATCGCAGACCTTGCTGCGTTTCTCCGCACGCTGACCGATGAGCGGGTCCGGGACGAGCGGGCGCCGTTCGATCACCCCGCGCTTCCGATCAATGACGGCGAGATTCCTGCGGTCGGGGCAGCCGGTCGCGGGAATGCCTGCGCACCGCCGCTCCGGTCCTTCGAGGAGATCCTGGCCACGATCGATCCTTGGCAGGGAGACTGCGACCACAACGGCCTGCTCGACGACTGCGAGCTCGCGCGGTTCCCGACGCAGGTCGATCGCAACCGCAATGGGCTGCTCGACGCGTGCGAGGCGCCGGCGTGCGCCGCCGACATCACCCGCGACGGGCTGGTCACGGGCGACGACCTCGCGATCCTTCTCGCGTCCTGGGGGCTCTCGACCCCCGCCGCAGCCGGTGGAGACATCGACCGGTCCGGTGTCGTCGATGGCGGCGATCTCGCGCTACTCCTCGGCGCCTGGGGCCTCTGCCCGTAGGCATCCGGCCATCGCATCTTGCATCGCGCGCCCGTCCACTCCGGGCGCGTTTTTCTTGGTCCACTCGCGTGGCCTCGGCGCCTCCCCGCTCATAAGTGCGCGGGCGCAAGTGGTGCAAGTGTAAAAAATTCATGCACTTAAGCTGATCCGCGTACTTGACTTAGCCCGCACAGGCTCCACCTTCACCGCGCGCCCCGTCCCCCCTTCCGGGGCGTAGGTCGTTGCCCTTCGTCCGGGCGGCGGCAGGTCGGCACTTCGTCCGTGCCGAACTCATTCCGGGGACTTTCGAGGTGGCAGATGAAGAAACTGTCCATGGGGTTGTCACATGGAATGCTTGCATTCGCGGTCGTGGCCGCGTGTGCGAGCAGTGCGTCGGCCCAGTTCCTCGAGGCGTCGCTCAAGACGATGTCTCGACCCGAACCGCTCTCCCTGAACGAGTACATCGCGGACCGCGATGCGGCCATCCGACTGGGCAAGGCCCTCTTCTGGGATGTGCGCCTCGGCAGCGACGGTCAGACCGCGTGCGCGACCTGCCATCACCAGGCTGGCGCAGACTCGCGGGTCACGAACATCGCCCACCCGGGCGCTGACGGCGTTTTTGTGCCGGGCTGCGTGCCGGGCTCGCCGATCCCGTCGGCCATGTTCCCGACGGTCCGCTTCCAGAACCCTGCGGACCGCTTCAGCCTCCAGACCCTGAACCTCGATGATGTCGCGGGTTCGCCCGGCGTCCTCCGCGATGCGTTCGTCGGCCTCGACGCGAACGGCAACGAGATCTGCACGCCGCTTGAGGAGACCGTCTTCATTGCGAACGGACAGCGTCATCGCCAGGTGACCGGCCGCAACTCGCCGTCGGTCATCAACGCGGTCTTCAATGTCCGGCAGTTCTGGGATGGCCGCGCGAACGCGTGGTTCAACGGCGCGAATCCGTTCGGCACCGTCGATCAGGACGCGCGCGTCTGGAAGATCAACGCAGAGACCGGCGCGGTCGAGCAGGTCCGGGTCGACATCGACCACGCGTCGCTCGCCTCGCAGGCCGTCGGGCCCGTGAACAGCGAGATCGAGATGGCGGCCCACGGACGCGGCTGGGTCGATGCGGCCAAGAAGCTGCTCGACGACCCGGCGCTCATGAGCCAGAAGGTCGACCCGATGGACAGCGTCCTCGGGACGATCGCGTCGCCGGGCAACGGCGTCTCGCAGACCTACCAGCAGATGATCGCCGCGGCGTTCAAGCCCGAGTGGTGGAACGGCGGAACCGTGCAGCCGGGCGTGTCGCAGATGGAGGCCAACATGGCCCTCTTCTTCGGCCTCGCCGTGCAGATGTACGAGGCGACGCTCGTCTCGGACGACTCGCGCTACGACCAGTGGATCGAGCTCGGCGGACCGATGGGCGACGCCCGTCACATGATGACCGAGCAGGAACTCCGCGGCCTGCGGCTCTTCTTCAACCTCGATCCGGCGCTCCCGGGCACGAACTGCCGCGAGTGCCACATCACGACGATGTTCACCGTGGCCACCTACGGCGGCAAGATCGGCGGCAATGTCCAGGCGGGCATCGGCGCGTTCCCCGTCGGCACGCCTGACGGCGACGGCGACAAGGTTCCTGATGTCATCGACGCGTTCCCGGTGGATCCGACCGAGTGGAACGACTTCGACGGCGACGGCATCGGCGACAACGCCGACCTCGACGACGACAACGACGGCATCCCCGACCTGATCGATCCGGCGCCGCT
>JGI25922J50271_10000181_pt1 | contig 18767 bp, 17 predicted proteins | sample LauGreSu1BDMLBDD_2_FD_50271 | JGI IMG/M metagenome (IMG submission 50271) | reverse complement strand
ACACTCGGAATGCATGCAGCAGCTTAGGAACCACGATGACGACGATGACGACGACGACAAATATGACTGCAACTTCAGCAGTACAAAGGCCAAGGCCAAGATGGAAATGGAGTGGCAGCGATGAGCCTCAGTCTTACTACTCACGCGAGGACAATGACACCGTGACGATGACGGTGGATGAGCGACGCCGCATCCAGTACGCGCTGAGGGTGATGCGCGAAAAGGTGACCAATGGCAAGGAGTTTCATTGATACGTGAAACGGTAAGCACTACGGAGACAAGCACATTTGCAGGGGGGACAACTGCAGGGGGGCATGGTCCTCCCTTTTTTTTCATTCCATGAACGAGAGATATTCGTGTCAAAAATAATAGGACATGAATGTATACATACGCATTCAATGGGAATATTTAGTTTTTTTCGTGGGTCCGAACCAGGCTGGGTGTCATCCAAGGACATTAAAGTGGGAAAGGACTACAAGTATTTGGCCGACCGACGGCTCACGAATTGCCGCACGTTGAAGCGGAAGGTGGCGGCGTCCAATAAAAAAAAGCACGATTACGACTTGATGTTTGATGCCGGCAATGACGTGCGCGCGTTGTTTTTTGTTCGCACCGACAAACCCATCTTCAAGAGTTGCAAGCGGCGAAAGCGATAAGAGGGTTGATGCCGGGGAGCGTGTCAAGGCTTCTTCCACACGTAGATGTGCTCCGTGTACTGCACGTCGGGGTGGTTCGGGTTGCCCCTGGCAAAGCGCGGCTGCAGGAACAGGCGGTGCTTGGCATGCAATTTCGGGGGCAGGATTCCCGCGGCCCGGATTTCGTCGTGCATGTCGTCGGGCACGTTGAGCGCGTACGTGCCGCCGCGAGCCAAATTTAAGTACGTGGCTCGGATCACGGGGAACAGGAAGCGCGCGTTGAAGTCGGCGCGATCGGCGTAGTGCGGCATGTGCGCGTAGCCCTCTATGGGTCGCACCGTCTTGAAGTAGGGCGGCGACGTGAACACCATGTCGTACTTGAACCGGGAGAAGTCGGTGGCGGCGGCGTCCTGGAAGTGCATGGTGACAGTTGGATTTGAATTTGTTTTGGGGTTTGAATCGGAAGCATCAAGCTCTTTGACCATGCGCTCGTACGCGGGGCGCAAGTCCTTGTTGGTGTCTATGCCGATATACGGAATGCCGAGGGCCATGGCGCCCAGGCAGCGGCCGCCCCAGCCCGCCGAGAAGTCCAGGACGGCCGTGCGCGGCTTGTACGTGCAATACAGCCACTTGGCGATGAGCGGCTTGAAGCCGTGAATGGCGCCGTAATACAGCCGGAACACGCCGTAGCGCGCCTTTTCCGGGGTTTTGCCCTGGGCCAGGTTGAACTTGTAGAGGCGCAGCTCGGCCTCGTTGCGCTTCCAGTCGGTTTTGATCCACTCGTAGTACGAAACGGCGCGCTTGGTCTTCGCAGCCAGACGGTGCCTGAAAAAGTAGTGGTCCATTACGGCGTTGCCGATCTTGGCGGCTTGGTTGATGTCGGCGCAGGGCACGGCTTTCAGGGCTGCGAAATCGGCGCGGGCTTGTGCCAATGAAATGTCCTTGATGGCGGCGGCCACATCCTTGTTGCTGCTGCTGTGGTTCTTGGTCCTGCTGCTGTGGTTGTTCTTCTTGGTGCGCTTCTTTGTCTTGGTGCGCTTCTTGGTCTTGGTGTTTGGGGTCATGATATCATTCAGATATGTTATGTATTATATCATGATGCGATTATAAATTTGAAATCAGTAGCGTCGGGTTCTGGTTTTGCTTCGCTTATTGCGCTTATTGCTGCGCTTATTGCTTCGCTTGTTGCTTCTTCGCTTATGCATGAGCCGCCGGATTTCGGGGGCGCGGTACTGAATCATGTCCAAGAAGTTGCGGAAGTACTCGCGGAACGCGCCGCGCTCGCGCTTCAAGTCCGCCAGCGTGAACCAGCGCACGTGCGACTTCTCAAAGTAGCCGTTCTCCGGGTGCGCCGCGATGGACCGCAAATTAGCGGTTTCCTTGATGAAGCGGTAATTGTTGTTGAAGTAGAACGGCAGACGCTCGTCGTAGTCCACGCGCATCAAATACGTAACGCGGGTGTCATACGTCAGCTTCAAGAGCTGGTTCTTTAAGAGCAGCGCCCTAAAATCGCGCTTGTTGCCGTAAAAGCCGTTCAGCTCCTCGGCACCCTCGCGCACGCAGGTGTCCATCTCGGACTCGCCGGGTTTGGACGAGCCGCCGAAGTCGCCCCAGTCCTGGTTTTTTGACGCGTCTTTAATCACGTCGTTCTCCTGGCCGAACAGGAAGTACAGGTCGCCGTTGTGCAGCGCCACCGGAATCACGCCGCCGCCTCCCATTCTTGATGGTTTTGGTTTTGGTTTTGGGTTGTTAGTTTTTGATGTGCTATACTACGCAAATACAAAAAAAAAGTGTCGTATTTTGGTGCGGTATAACAAAGTAAAGAAAAAAGCATGGTTGTAAAAAAAAATATTCTTAACTTATGTTATAACGTTATAACAATGGCATACGCTCCCAAACCCAAATGGGGCTATAATAATCACACCATCACTATGAGCGACTATGGCGCTACCCCCAGCCAATTCGGTGTTGTCACTCCTTCACGGGCTCAGCTAGCACAACAACGTGAGGCTGAATCATATACACGGGCAGCAGCTGCCCAAATGAAAATGAAGGAAGCAGCAAAAAAATACCGATTCAATAAGAACCTCCCCATATTCAATGCCCGGTTTCCGCCAAAAAAGCTGTCCCGAACCCGGTCCAGACCCTCGTCCAGAACCCGGTCCAGATCCAACAAGTCCAGAAAAAGATCCCGACACAGTGTTTGAGAGAAAATTCGGACAATTTCTTAAAAATATTTTCTGATCCCATGTCATANCCCCCCCCCCCTTTGATCCCCTTACCCGCTTCTTTTTTGCGAATCCAATGCAAACCATCAGCTTTCCCAATCCCAACCCGCGCACCTCCCCCGCCGGGTTCTCCGGCTCGTTTAGTGCCAACAACCAGGGTTACAGCGGCAGCGGTCGCGTGACCGTCGGCAACGAAAACCGCAACCTGTTTCTGCAAGGCCAGGTTGGCGGCGGCTGGAACAGCCGTCCCAGCTTCGGCGGCATGGTCGGCGGCCAAATCCGGTTTTAAGGCTGGCTTGTTTTTTTAATCCATTTCTCTCAAAAATTGACTGCTTGAAAGGCCATGCACCTCAATTACATGCAACCCGCGTTCATGGACCGGAACAAAGACAAAGACAAGGACAAGGTCAATACCTGGGTGAAAAGGAAAAAGGTGACCGCATTCACCGTGTGCATCACGCGGTACAACAGCCAAACGTGGGCCGAGCGCAGCGCGTGGCTTGCCGCGAACCCCGACTACGCCTGCATTTACAAGTCCCCGGTCGCCATCAAGCCCAACATCCCGTACGAAGCGCCGCTGTTCGTTCTGGAAATGAACAACGACACCAACCGCATCATGGGCATCGGGCGCATTGTGAACGAAATCCGCGCCGACCGCAGCTACCGCGTGTACGGCGACCAGAACTACAACCGGTACACGTACCTGGGGCGCCAGCGGCTGGACCGCGCCGGCATCATGCGGTCAAAAGCAAGTGCCGCCGTCATTGAAACCTTGGAGCGCCTGCTGTTTTACGGCGCGCGGCACGCCAAGCGGGGGCAAGGCATTCACGAGCTGCCCGCCCACATTCGCAACTACCCCGACGCGCTTGCAACCATGCTGGGATACATTTCCCGCCAATTCTTGCCGCAATTTAATTTGTCCAGACATTGTACAGAAACGCAACGCAAAAAACACACATTGTTGCAAACATGAAGTTTAAGTTCACACTTTCCGCCCTTGTTTTGGCCGTAATGCTGTTGGCATATTTAGGCTCTCTCATTCCCTCGTCTTCAAGAAAAGAAGGGTTCCAGACATTTGCGTCCTGCCACGGTGGCGGGTTTTCCAAGGAGTTCTGCCTGCAGAACCCGGCCATGCCGGGTCAGTGCCTGTGTCAGAACGGCGCCGTGGGCTCGTTTCAGCCCGGATTCAATGGCCAGTGTGTTTGCCATTAGTTGCTTATTGCTCATTGCTTATTGCTTATTGATTATTGCTTATTGATTATAATACACTTATATACACTTATAAACTAATAAACAAATGCGAATGTATTGTATCACGACCCATTGGAATGATGACAACCCCTGCTAAAAAATCGGCGTTCCAGGACATTGATTTGGACATCACGCACTACGACGCGGACGAGCTGCTTGCCATGTTGAAGTTGACCGACCCCACGGAGGACGACATTATAAGCGCAACGGACCGCCTCATTGCAAAGGCAAATGCCGACCGGCTGCCCAAGGTGGCCGTTTTTTTTCAGGACGCACAAGATGCGCTGCTTAATGAACTTGACAAGCAGGAACTAGAAGGGGGAGAAGGGGGAGCAGAAGCAGAAGATGGATTAGAAGAAGGGTTGGAAGGGGGAGAAGGGGGAGCAGAAGCAGAAGATGGATTAGAAGAAGGAGAAGAAGGAGAAGAAGGGTTGGAAGGGGAAGAAGGGGAAGAAGGGGAAGAAGGGGAAGAAGGGGAAGGGTTGGAAGCAGAGGGTCAAGACCAGCTGGGTCAGTGGTGGCGCAACCAGTACTTGAAGCAAGCCGACAAAGCACAAGCCGACAAGTCCACCGATCGCAAAAACAAGCTTCAAGTGCTGCAAGGGAACACCCACATGGTGTCCAAGCGAGAGAAAATCGGCATAAACGAGACCTATGCGGTGCCGGTGACGCAAGGCAGCCTGAACCCGAACCTGAAAAACACCGTCACGCGCTTGGTGAACATTGACAGCCAGTACCGCCAAATTATCACGCCGAATAGCGAAGACCCGCTCGGTCCCGCGTCACCGACCAACTTCACGCTGGACCTCACCGAAAACTTGACCAACGTGCTGTCCATCAAGCTGAACACGGTCCAGATTCCGTACGCGTGGTACGGCATTGACGCGAGTTCGGGCACCAACGTGCTGTTTTACAAGCTGGCGACAGCCAGCGCGTACACGCCGTTTGTGGTGCCGCCCGGCAACTACACGCCGTCCCAGTTGCAGGCGTACATGGCCGGCGTGGCGCCGTTCAACGGCACCCCGTTCCAACTTGCGTACAGCGTGAATAACGGCAAAATGACGATCACGAACACCACCGCGACCGCGTACGACCTGCTGTTTTTTGACCCGACCTACCAAGTGGTGGTGACGCCTTCGCTGATCACGACGGGGATTACCGACGCCATTGGCGCGTCCAAAGTGAACTCCAATTTGGGGTGGCTCATGGGGTTCCGCGGGAGCAACCTGGCGCCGCCCGTGCCCAACCAGCTGTTATACCGGCTGCAACCCGCGGCGGCGGCTCCGGCCAATGCGGTCACGTCGGAAGCGGTGGCCGACACGTACGGCCCCAAGTACCTCATCCTCGTGCTGGACGACTACAATCAGAACCACTTGAACAAGGGGCTGGTCAACATTTCCACCACCGACGCGCGGCTCAGCCTGCCGTCCTATTTCAACCCGGGCCTTGCGTGCAGCTGCGACGCGTCGGGCAACCCCACGTACGTGCAGTCCGCCCCGCGGCAGCTCACGCAGGCGCAGCTGTACACCATCAACGCCATCAACCAAAACCGCAGCGCCACTACCGTGGACCGGAATGCGGGACCCGCCACCACCGACGTGCTGGCGCTCATCCCCGTGAAAACGTACTCCATGACGACCGGCCAACCCTACATTGAGTTCGGCTCCTCGCTGCAAACCAACGAGCGCGTGTACTTCGGTCCCGTCAACATTGAGCGCATGAAGGTGCAGCTCATGGACGACAAGGGCAACCTCCTGAACATGCACGGCACCGACTGGAGCTTCACCATCACGTCCACGCACCTGTACGAGTACTAGGGGGGACATGCGTCCCCCCTTACCCCCCTTGATGGGGGGGACATGCGTCCCTTATCCCCATCAAACAAACGTCATTTCAAAAAAATGATATAGAAATATAATATTCATTACTATCATAACCCCCCCTTTGAACCTTTACCCCCTTCTTATAAAACAAATGGACTTCAGCGCCGTTGATGCCCCCGAGCAAAAGAACTTCCTCAAGAAGAAGGTTGTTCCCGCCGTCAAAAAGATTTTTCCTGTAGTTGAGCGCGTCCTTCCCGTCGCCGCCACGTTTGTGCCCGCGCTTGCCCCTGCTGCCACCGTTGTTGGCGCCATCGGCTCCCTGCGCCGGTAAAAGTTTAACCCTGTTTTTTATTACTGCATTCCGGTTGCAATAATGAAAAAAATATCCTTGTACTAGTTGTTGTACTAGTTGTTGTACTAGATAGCAATGCCCGCCATCGCCTCCTCCCTCCCCTCTTTAAGCCCTTCGGCCCATTTATTATATAAACCGCGCGGTTTTTTCACAAAAAGGTTTCGTCGAGTCCGATTTTGGACATTTTTTTTGTCCATTTTCTCAGAATTTCGAACTCTTTTGCAACGTTTTTTCGAGAAAATAACAAAAATAATCCGACCATGGGATTTAAAAAAAATGACAGCATTTATGGTGCGGATGCTTTGGGGGACCCGAAAAGTCATTTTTTGGGGGCGAAAAAAAATCCAGGCGGGGAAGCGCCGGGATGCATCCGGGGGTCCGGGGGGCTACTAACGTTAGTACTAACTCCTACTAAAAATGAACGAGTCAGGCAAATGCGCTGCATATATCTAGCAGAACATTTGACGGCATGGGTGCAGTTTTACCGCTAGGATTACTAAAAATAAACGAGGATTTACTAAAATCCAACGAGTTTTACTAATTTCCAACGAGTTTTACTAATTTCCAACGAGGTTTACTAATTTCCAACGAGAAAATACTAACGCTCGCCGAGATTCGCCGAGCGCATTGTTTTTATGATAATAACCATTTAAACACATGAATACTGTATGTGTTAAAATATATACGTGAGTCATCACACCATAATGAATGAATTTAAGTGCGATGTGTGTAACGTGGCGTGTGCATTCAAGAGTGATTATGATCGGCACATTTCGTCACAACGGCACATTAAAAAAGAAAAACAGAAGGAGAAACATCTGGAAGACATGCAGTGCGAGTGCGGCAAGCGCTACAAGTTCGCGTCCAGCCTGAGTTTTCACCGGAAGACGTGCGCCAAGGCGCAGGCGCAGCAACAGGCGCAGGCACATATGCAGTTGGTAATACACGACACGGATAGTGCCGCGGCACAAGGGCAAGGGCAAGGGAAGTCCGAGCTGTCGGAGTTCAAGGACATGGTGATGACGATGCTGCAGGACAACCGCAACGCGTATTGCGCCGTGGTGGACAACATGTCGGCCATTATCAAAGACATGATCCCGCGGCTGGGCAACGGCAACGTGATCACGAACACGAGCACCAACAACAACACGCAGTTCAACCTGAACATGTTTTTGAACGAGGAGTGCAAGGACGCGATCAAGCTGAGCGACTTCGTGAAGACGCTGAACATCACGCTGCATGACCTGGAGTACACGAAGACGAAGGGCATTGTGGAGGGCGTGGGCTCCATCATTGCTAACAACCTGCGCGGGATGGACATCCACAAGCGGCCCATTCACTGCACGGATGCCAAGCGCGAGACCATGTACGTGAAGGGGGACGAGTGGATCAAGGACGAGGGGCACGCGCACCTGCGCCACTTCATTTACTTGACGTCGTGCTACCAGACGCGGGTCATCCAGGACTGGATGAACGCGCACCCGGGGTGGGAGGCCAAGGACGCCATGCACACGGAGTACCAAAACATTTGCAAGGAGCTGTACAAGAACATTGAACACGACGACAGCGCGCACAAGAAGATCATCAAGACGTTCATCAAGGACGTGGTGCAGCTGGACAAGCAGTCGCTCGTTGCTTGAAGACAAATGTTGTTGTTTAACGAAATTTAGGTGGTATGTTTGTAGTTGAAAGACTGGAATCAATTGCGAAGTCGGTATACTTCGTCACCAGTGCAACATTCCATCCACCGATGTTTTGATTGAACATTGCAGCACTGCTAAACATGTACCGCATGTCTGTAACTTTTGCCGTGTTCCATGACCCAATCGGTTGGTTGAATACACTGGCAATGCCAAACATGTTGAACATGTTTGTGACATTTGCCGTGTTCCATGACTCAATTGGTTGATTGAATACAGTGAGTTTGGTAAGCATACCTGACATATCTGTCACATTTGACAAGTCCCATGAACCAATTGGTTGGTTGAATTCATTATTAAACACACCGGCAACATTATTATCATCCACAAACATACCATTCGTATTTGTTAACAATGTCGTTACAATGTTATTGAACGGCACTGCAGACTGACCGAATGATGTAAACGGGGCAGATATTTTTCGGTGGGCGTAGAGTTGCATTTGGNACTTCATGCCCTCTTTTATTACCGCAAACCATTCGGTNGTTCCTCTNACATTGGCTTGAATGAATCTTGCCGCATTCGCTGGCACATTTGCACCGTTTCCATTGTATTTAATCGTTACGCCATTGGAATCCAGCGTCAGCAGAGGAAACCCCGGAGACAAGGTGGTGGCATTTGAAATGATGGAATTAATTTCAACATTGGTAAGCACACGGTTGTAAAGCTTGAAATCGTATATGAAGGTTCCGGATTTCAGAAACAACTCACCAGCGGCAGAATCGCCGCCTGCTCCAATGCGCAACGGTTTATCGGCGTTGTTTGTATACGTTCGCGCGATGGTTGTTTTGAGAGTGCCGTTTACGTACACCTCGCACGTGCTTGCGGACGAGCTTGTGGATTTGGAAAGGCAAAATGCAAGATGGACCCAGGTATTCGCATTACCGATGTCCGTATAACCTGCGTTGCTCCACGTTGATCCAGTGCCTGTCCAAAACTCTAAATGATTGTCGGGATTGATGAAAATTACCCAGCCGGTGTAAGTGAAGCCGTTGCGGCATGATGCAATGGTTTGGTAAGCCCCGGGAGTGCTGTTATGTTTTATGAAAAACGCGACTGTTAAATTATCCGGTGAAAACCGGCCGTCATTGGCGATTTCAAAGTAGTTAGACCCACTGAAGGAAGCCGCGGTTATATAATCAGCTGTAGTGTATGCAAAACTATTTATGAAGGACAGATGGTTGTTGCTGCCCGAGGTGTCGTTTGGGTTGCCGTCAAAATTGTATGACGCAACCAAGAAACTGGATAAGGGTACGGGTATGGCCGATGCAACAATGGTGCTGATTTCAGCAGCTGAAAGCACGCGGTTGTAAACCCGGAAATCGTCCATGAGGGTTCCTGGTTTTAGAAACAACTCACCAGCGGCAGAATCGCCGCCTGCTCCAATGCGCAACGGTTTATCGGCGTTGTTCGCATACGTTCGCGCGATGGTTGTTTTGAGAGTACCGTTCACGTACACCTCGCACGTGCTTGCGGACGAGCTTGTGTATTTGGAAAGGCAAAATGCAACATGGACCCAGGTATACGCAGTTCCGATGCCCGTATATAAGACATCTGGGATGTAACTCCATCCGGTTCCGGAACCCGTCATAAACACCAAATCATTGTTAGGATCTATGTAAATCATCCAGCCGGTGAAAGTGAAGCCGTTGCGGCACGTTGCAATTGATTGGTAGGTTCCGGCGCTGCTGGCCGGTTTAATCCAGAACGCAACTGTTAAATTATTCGGTGAAAACCGGCCGTCATTGGCGATTTCAAAGTAGTTAGACCCGCTGAAGGAAGCCGCGTGGGTTCCCAGTCTGTAATCAGCTGTGGCGTATGCAACATTATTTATGGAGGACAGATGGTTGTTGCTGCCCGAGGTGTCGTTTGGGTTGCCGTCAAAATTGTATGACGCAACCAAGAAGGGTACGGGTATGGCCGATGCAACAATGGTGCTGATTTCAGCAGCCGAAAGCACCCGGCCGTAAAACCGGAAATCGTCCATGAGGGTTCCTGGTTTTAGAAACAACTCACCAGCGGCAGAATCGCCGCCTGCTCCAATGCGCAACGGTTTATCGGCGTTGTTTGTATACGTTCGCGCGATGGTTGTTTTGAGAGTACCGTTCACGTACACCCCGCACGAGCTTGTGGATTTGGAAAGGCAAAATGCAACATGGACCCAGGTATACGCAGTTCCGATGCCCGCATATAAGACATCTGGGATGTAACTCCATCCGGTTCCGGAACCCGTCATAAACAACAAATCATTGTTAGGATCTATGTAAATCATCCAGCCGGTGAAAGTGAAGCCGTTGCGGCACGTTGCAATTGATTGGTAGGTTCCGGCACTGCTGACCGGTTTAATCCAGAACGCAACTGTTAAATTATCCGGTGAAAACCGGCCGTCATTGGCGATTTCAAAGTAGTTAGACCCGCTGAAGGAAGCCGCGTGGGTTCCCAGCCTATAATCAACTGTGGTGTATGCAACATTATTTATGGAGGACAGATGGTTGCCGGTTGCGGAGCTGTCGTTTGGATTGCCGTCAAAGTTGTACGACGCAATCAAATTGGGTATTGGCGCGGGAGTTGGCGTTGGTGTTGGCGTTGGCGTGGGGGTTGGTGTTGGTGTTGGTGTTGGCGTTGGCGTTGGCGTTGGCGTTGGTGTTGGTGTTGGCGTTGGTGTTGGTGTTGGGGTTGGTGTGGGTGCGGGTGTTGGTGTTGGCGTTGGGGTTGGTGTTGGCGTTGGGGTTGGCGTTGGTGTTGGCGTTGGGGTTGGCGTTGGCGTTGGCGTTGGGGTTGGCGTTGGTGTTGGCATCACGCTAATTGTGCCTACGCTATACGATAAAGTATAACCACGCACTTTTCCAGCATATACGTTTGAATTACTTGCGAAAGTTAATCTACTATTTCCCGAGACTTTATTGTAAATAACTTCAAACTCAGATTCAACCGGAAAAAAGATTGATTTACCGGTTGTAAACATACTATACTTGTCTACTACATATATATTACCCGATGGAATATCATTATTATAGGTGGTTGCACTTGGACTTAAACTGGGAATAGCCTGTAACGTCGCATTCACACTTGTTCCAGTCGTCAAAAAAAAAGATTGGTAATAATTAAGAGTTATATCCCATACAAATGAATTGGCAGGAATTTTTATTCCATTACTATTTTTGATTGCAGTGGAATTATAACTAGAATCATTCAATGAATAAAGTGGAACTGTTCTACTATACTCCTGTGATTTAACGTCTGTTACCGTAATTGTTAATGCATTTCCGGTTATGTTTGAAATGGTTCCACTGATACTATCAGTTGCCGAATATGTAATTTTAATATTATTTCCAATTTGCAAGTTTGTCGGAGATGAATTCAAATCATAAATCAAAACGTCGCCTAGTTTGACCAATGTCCAATCGTGGATGGTGTTTGTTGTTGGGGTTGGACTGGGTGTTGGTGCGGGCGTGGGGGTTGGTGCGGGGGTTGGATTCGGTGCGGGTTCGGGCGCGGACACGTCCGAGAACGTGAAATTCGTTGCAGTGTCCGACGCCTTTGCAAGGTTCATGCGAACGGACACGGACTTTCCGTTCTTGGTTGCGATGAGATAGCCTGGCACCGGGCTGCCTGCCACTTGTACGCTGTAGGTCAAATACGCGCGGGTTGTGCCTTGCGCCTGCGTGACACTGACGTGAGGGGCCAACGACGCCGAAACGGAGTAACTCGTGCCCGGCCCCCGCATGGGTGATGCAATGCTGAGCGCGGCTCTGCGCGTGGCAGACGGCGCTTCGTCAATGTAAATGATGCCTCCCGGCGGAACGGCGAATGCAAGGGGGCTGGCCAGCGTCCATGCCGGCAACGGGATGATCACGCGGTTGCTTTCGGGGCTGGTCAGCGTGGTGCAGCTGGGTTCAAGCAGCGCCGTGTTCCATTGTTCCTTTGGAACGCAGTTGCTGGCGGTGACCCAAATTTCAGTGCCGTAATCTAGCCCTGTGATGGTGTGCGTGTTTGTGCATTTTGCGGGCGGCAGCGTTGCGACGAGCGTGACGACATTATTCACCGACGTGTACACCTTGTAACTCGTAATGGGGCTGCCGCCGTCAAAGCCGTGCAGCCACGTGATGGTGACCGTGAAAGGGGGGTCCAGCGGTGTAATGGTGCCCGTGATGACCGGCGCGTCGGGCGCAACGGGCGTAATGCTGGGTTTGGAATCACAGTTCTCCAGGTCAAAGTGCACGCGGCTGGGGTACTGGAACCCGCGCAAGCTCTGCGCCTGGCTCTTAATGATGCGCTGCGCCTGCTCCTGGTTGTACGGCCGCGTGGAAAATACCAGGCTGCCGTCGGTGGAAGTTACGTCTATGCTGGGATCAACTTGCACGTTTTGAAGGTAGCTGCGCGTGCCGCACGTCCTGTAGTCGTAAAACAGGAAGTGATAGGGGTCCACCACAATGTTGGCGTTGTTGAAAACGTTGGGCGTTGTGGCGGATGGAGCGCCGGCGGTGGCGGATTTCACCAGCTGGTTCGGATACAACACTTGGTTGGTGGATTCGTCCACGGTGGGATACCCCTGCACCGTGAGGCCCACGTCCGCTTCACTGTAATTGGTGACCGTGAAATTGCCGTAATACACGTCGCCCGTGCTGGGTTGAAACGAAGCGGACAAATTGCTGGACGGCGGCGGCGTGAGCAAGTACTTGCCCTTGGTCACGTCCAGCAAGTCGGTGTAGCTGGACGCGCTGATCATTGAAGCGGACGTGGTTTGCACTGCGCCCACGTACTTGGACCCGTTGCGCTTTGCGAGAACGCCGCCGTTCCTCGCTAAATTCACGGCCGCAGCGTATTTGGTTTTGGCTTTCAGTTGCGCCGTGCGGTCGCTGGAGTTCAGCTGCGGCTGCGGCACGTTGTATGCCTTGACTGTGTTAGTGGTATTGGATATGGACATGGATTGTCTGGATTGTCTGGATTGTCTGGATTGTCTGGATTGTCTGGATTGTCTGGGAGTGTATCTGTTCTCTTCTAATTATTGTAACCACTTATAATATTAAACCACACAATTATTTCGTGCGCACCAACACCGCATGCCGACGGTTCATTCGTACTCCGTTTCATCGGTGCCGTTTTACGACGCCCGCCAGCAACAATACACCAAGATTTTGTGCGTGAATTCGGCGAAAGTGGTAGGGCCGCTGGCAGACCGCCTGAAAACGGTGCGCCCTCCTCGGCTGTCGGGATTGAATCAAGGGGCGACCCCCTGCATTCATGTGCTTACGTCATTTTCCGGCGGTTACATGACGCCGGACGACTTGCCCGAGCTGTTTGCATTTTTGGCAACCAACGGCTACACGGTGGACCTCGGGCTCACGAAGCTGGCAGCCAAGCACCAATCCAACGGGGGTGGAACCTATGCCAATGCCAATGCCAATGCCAATGCCTTGGTGTGCCTCATTTCGTACACGGTCTGAAAAAAAAAAAATGATTTATTGCGCTTGTTGCGCTTATTGCGCTTGTTGCGCTTGTTGCGCTTGTTGCTCGTCGTTTGCCGAACGTTTGATGGCCGCATACACCTTTGGTTTCATGCGGGTGATCAGCATGTCGCGGTTGGAGCAGCCGCCGCTCTTGCATTTTCCGCTGCCGGTCACTTTGAGCAAATTGGCATCGTACTGTTCGGCAAAGTCGGAGTCGTGCCAGCGTTCTTTGTGCTCTTGCTGCCAGCACACGAACTCGTTCATGAGCAGCTTCTGCATGCGGTTGATGAACCGCTCAAATTCGGGGTGCGTGATGGGACGCCACCGGTGGTCATGGTCATTATTTTCGTACACGAACAGCGTGTTGGGGGCCTCGTCATACGCGCGCAAAGAATCCAGGGAAAGGGTTGCAATGATGGCGCACATGCCGTCCATGAACCCGTGCTGAAACACCTGCAGCAAGTGCTCGCGACGAATGGGAGGGATGGCCGACACCCATTCCGCAAACGGTTGCAGGGGGTTGTTGCCGTTGTTAAGCCATTCCAGCAAGTTGGCCTGATGAATGTTTTGCGGATGTTGCTGTTGCTGTTGCTGTTGCTGTTGCTTTGTGAGCCTTAAAAGCTGACGCTTTGTAACGCCGAGTTCGTGTTCGGCGGTTTCCAGTCGCACAGCCAATCCCTGCACCAGTTCAAACAGGGCGGTTATGGATGGACACGAAAACGAAGACGAGGAGTCAAACGTGGCTCGGCTGCGTATTTGTTTTAACGACAAGCACACGGCTTCGTGGCGTCGGTATCGGTTTTTGGTTTTGAAGTGAAGGGCGCAGTGCCCGCACTTGTAATATCCTGGTACTTGAGTGGTCAAGGTTTCGGCCATGTGTGTTTACAGGGTGAAGAGGATGGGGTATACGTTCAATTTTTGCAGTTATTCCCATTGCATAATAATCTAGTCATAGTGTAAACGTGCGAATATGAATGCGATGAATGCGAATGCGATGAATGCTGATCACGAAATGTATCTGCGCATGATCGCGGACCAGGCGATTGCAAGAAGCGAGTTTGGGTCCGGATTGAACAACCAGCTGTTTGAATCGCCCGTGTACTACTGCAACCAGTGCTTGGACGCGTCCGGCAACCAGCCCGAGTGGCGCGTGTTTTCCAGCCGGTGCAACGGGTGCGGTGGGGGGGGTGCGTCGTCGGCGGACGCGGTCCAGCGCCGCATCCAAAACACGGTGCGCGTGTCGCAGTCCGAGTATTTAGAAAACTTGGCGGGGCTGAACGTGTACGCGACCCCGCTGGCCAAGTACGGGTTTGTGAACTGGAACCAGGGCAGCGACCGCGCGGAACCGGGGCGCGTAATGCGCGACGTCCCCAGCCACGGCGCGAACTCCACGAAAACGTCGGTTACGCGCATGCGCCCCGGGTCTTGCTCGGCTGCGGGTCAGGGCGTGGACATTAAGCACGGGTCGTACGCGCGGTATTTGGCGCGCATCAAAGGGCGCGGCCCGTATCGCACGCAGGCCCAAGCCGTTCCGCCCGTGGAAGGCAACAAAACCAAGAAATACGGCATCTGCAACAGCCATCGTAGTAACAACTGTGTTTGCCCGGCTTAACAAATATTTTCTGTACTCATGTTATAATAAAAAAAAAACATGAACGCAGCAGTTGTGAACATTAACAATCCCAATTCCATGGGGGGCTGGTTTGCACCCTTCACCAACCGCAACTATTGCAACTGGTTTTACTTTTTGATGGCGTTGTCCGCCGTTGCATTCGCGTTGCACGTGGGTATGGCCCTCTACAAAATCGTGTCGTCGGGTGGCAAACTGTACGCCATCAGTACCCCCGCATTTTGGGTTTTTACCGTCATGCAAGCGACTCAATACATTTCCGCTCGGCTGTTGTACTCCATGTGTTTGAACAGCATTTAAGCGTGGGGGGGGGGTCGCCTGTATTGTGTGTGTGTGTGTGTGTGTGTGTGTGTGTGTGCATTCATGCATTATTTTTTTATGAGCATATTAAAATAATGACTTTCAACTACACGTTTGCGTTGTTTCCGACGTTCAAAGCAACGACAGTTGCCAAGGCACCGGTGCAAGCGCCTGCCAAGGCACCGGTGCAAGAAGAACAACATCAACAGCAAGGGCAGCAAGGGCAGCAAGGGCAGCAAGGGCAGCAAGGGCAGCAAAGGCAGCAAGGGCTTTCTCTGGCGGATCGGTTCAGCATGAATCGTTTAATTCATTACAAATCTCCGGGAGGCTGCCGCTCATGCAGTTAAACTTAGACGAATGAGGAATAAGTATATAAAAAATAAATGCAATTTTATATATACAAGCATGTCACAGCTGTTTGATTTGAACGTACAAAATTATTCCCTGAGTGAGCTGTTGGATTTTTTTGGTTTGACCCAAAACAGCGACGCATTTGAAGTGGACCGAAAGTGCGCCGCGCTGAAACAAAAAATAAACAAGGACCCCAAACTGGGGAACGTCACAAAAGGGAAAATACACAATTTTTTGGACAAGGCAACGCAGCGGCTGTCGGATAACCGGGCAACATCCAACAGTTTGATAAAGGGGTACGACGCTGAAGGGCAACAAGACAAGGCGGCGCAACAAGACAAGGCGGCGCAACAAGACAAGGCGGCGCAACAAGACAAGGCGGCGCAACAAGACAAGGCTGACGCGTATTTGATTACACGGCCTTCGGATAAAATCAGAAAACAGCAGAGGGACGAGGCCATGGAAAGGGGGGGGAAATCCATTCTTAGCGGCGCGCCTCCAGGCATGCTGAACCGGCTGGCCATTAGCACCATTAAGCGCGCGCTGAACGTGGACACGCGGTTCCGGACCAACTACTACACCACCAAAAGCACCGACTTTGTGTTGACCATTCCGTACAAGTTTGAGAACGTGACCAGCATGAGCGTGGCGTCGTACGAGCTGCCGCTCACGTATTACGCCATCAGCCAGCAGTACGAAAACAACTGCATCCTGTTTCAATGGGAGAGCGCGCCCACCGCGCCCCCGGCGGTACCCAATTACGACAAGTACTACATCATGCTGATTCCCGACGGCAACTACCGGACGTCGTACCAAAGCGGCGGCGGCGCCATCATTGAAACCACGATCAACGGCCTTCTGGCAGGAACCGAATTGTCCCAACAAACCGGGATGGCATTTACCACGGATTCCACCAGCGGGCGCAGCATATTTTCGTGCAATTCGGCGATTGACGCCAGCGGAAACGTGCTGCCACTGGGGGTGTACTACACGGGCGCCATGCGCATTGTGTTCAACGTCACGGGCGAGCTCCAACAAGACGGCAGCGATTTCTCTTTCAACATTCAGAGCGACTCGCGCGCGTTGCCCCTTTTTTTCGGGTGGAAACTGGGGTTCCGCACGGCAACGTACGAAATGCGCGGTGACGGCCTGGAAACGGGCTTACCGCAGTCCGCGGTGTCGGAAGGCATTTGTCAAATCTCCGGGCCGCAGTACTTGTTCCTGTGCATTGACGACTTCAACAACAGCGTTAACAACTACTACGTGTCGTCGTACGGGTCGTCCACCATTTCCCCCAACATCATTGCGCGGCTCAACATCAAGCAGCAAATCAATGCGGCGGGGGCGTACGGGCTTGCCGGCGGCGAGTCACTCACCACGTCGCTCACGTACAGCCGCGAGTACTTTGGGCCGGTGGACATTCAGCGCATGCGCATCACGCTGGTGGACGACTTCGGGCGCGTGCTGGATTTGAACAACATGGACTGGTCGTTTTCGCTCATGTTTGAGTGCGTTTACAGCTCGTCTTCGGCTTAGCGCTTCGGCTTAGCGCTTCGGCTTAGCGCTTCGGCTTAGCGCTTCGGCTTAGCGCTTCGGCTTAGCGCTTCGGCTTAGCGCCTTAGTCCTTGTAATAGTGCGTGTATTCCGAATCGTAGGCGCCGCGGCCGCCGTAGTCATTGTATTCACTGTCCGGTCCGTCTTCGTCGTCGTTATACCAATTTCCGCGCGATGATGGTCGCGACTGCGGACAAAGAAACATGTTGTACCTAACTGGGTTGCTGTTGTTGCTGTTGTTGCTGTTGTTGCTGTTGTTGCTGTTGTTGCTGTTGTTGCTGTTGTTGCTATTTTGGTTTTGAAGTGGGTCGTCCACATTTTTTTGAAGTGCCGATTTGAAATTTAAATTTGAAGTAACTGCGGCGACGGTCTTGCCCAGCGACGGAAATGATTCTTCAAACCCCATTGGTTCGGGCGTGTTTATAACTGTTGCTGTTGCTGTTGCTGTTGCTGCAGACATGCTCAAAAAATGATTTTGATGGTTTTGATGGGTTTGATTTTTATAGTATGGGAGGTGAACCAAAAATGGGTTCTCTCGTGGTTGTTGCTGCTGTTGCGGTTGCGGTTGCGGTTGCGGTTGCTGTTGCTGTTGCGGTTGTTTGCGTTTTCTTGTTAAAAACGGATTCTGATTTTTCGGCATGATGATGATGATGATGATGATGATGATGCGGATGCTCTGATAACTAACTCGTGACATCATTTTAATTTGATTTGCATGTATTTATTGTTTTTGGCGTTGTTGTTTTTTTGCAATGGACTTAGAAGCATGCAGCGTTTCATTTTTATGGATTTTTATGGATTTTTATGGAATGTCTCGCCGAGACGCGCGCTTCATTCAGTTGGCTGTAGAGGAAGCCAACAAGTCGTCGGTCGGTATGCGGCACGGCTGCGTAGCGGTCATGCACGGCAAAGTGGTTGCGCGCAGCTGCAACACCGCGCATCGCGCGTCCCCCACCGTTTGGTGGAGCTGCCACGCCGAAATGGATGCCTTGAAACAAATTGCGTGCGTGCCGCGCGACCGCATCACGCTCTACATTGTGCGCACAAGCCCGCAAGGCGGGTTGCACGCGTCTGCCCCGTGCTGGCACTGCATGCACGCCATTCAGCGGTGCCCGCGCATCAAGCGCATCATTTATTCGGAAGCGGACGGCTCCATTACGCGATGCAGCCCGGCCGAGTATTGCACGCAGCACGTCAGCCTGGGTTTGCGGAACATTGATTCCCTGAAACAACTTAGAAACATGTTGCGCTTGCAATGCAGTTGAAATTTCAAGGGTTTGGGTTTGAAGGACGCGATGTTGGATATCACCACGGTTTTACATCACCGGGCCTTCGGTCACCGCGACAGCACGTACGCCATGCTGTTGCAACTGGTTGCCGCAGACCGCGCGCCGGAATGCTTGGCCGCGCTGCAGCAAATGGTTACCACTCCGCGGGTTGGGTGCTGGCGCGACGTGCGCGGCTTCATCCGGCACTTTGAAAAGCACGGCGGC
>JGI25922J50271_10000177_pt1 | contig 19014 bp, 20 predicted proteins | sample LauGreSu1BDMLBDD_2_FD_50271 | JGI IMG/M metagenome (IMG submission 50271) | reverse complement strand
AGGAACGTCAAGAAATTTAGATTCGAATTCACCCGCTAGAACATTTGGGTATTCAACGAGCGCTGTAACTTCATCAAGAAGATCTTCGTCTTCAATGGGGGTAAGTTGACTTGAAAGACTGGCTGCTTTTTCATTTAAAGTGTTTTTAATTAACGCTTTTCTATCTTCAAAAGACACAATCACAGCGCCCTCGATTTTCATTTGCTCTTCGTATTGGTCAGCATGTTGAATCTCAATTATTTCTTTTTTAGACTCGAACCGATGGCCCAATGTTGTTCTATTTGAACTAATACCCAGAACATTTGCATTGATGACATTAGCCCCATGAAGAATGACTAATCCATGAGCTGGCCGCACAAAGTTAACAGTCGTCCATCCATCCGAGAGCTGATAAGACATCATCTTTTTTATAGGTAAACGCGCAAGGCTCGATGAAATGCATTCAGCAATAATATCTTTTAGCTTTGCACCTTCTTCATTTTTATTGATATATAGAATTTCAGCATTGTTTTCATTTTTTTTAACAATGCCACTCACGTCTTTTTCATTTAAACCAATCGCATGTAATTTTTTTAATAAAGCTTCAGTTGGTTTTTCTGAGCCATCAAATCCAACTGAAGCAGGCATGAGTTTAATTGATACATTCTGATTGTCTGCTTCATCTTTAACATTTTTTAAATATAAGCCGATTCTTCTTGGTGTTGAAAAGATTGAATCTTCAGATATCTCATTTGCGAGATGATGTTTTGCAAGAAATTCTTTGATATTTTTTGCGAACGAAATACCAAGCTGCTTTTGTGATTTTGGAGGAAGCTCCTCAGTTAAAAGCTCAATAAGTAAATTATCTAACTTCACGATTTAACCGTCTTTTTTGCATTGAGTTGATCAATAATTTCTTTCGCGTGGCCTTTATCAGCTAAAGGAAAGCCTAAATTTGCGCGACTTAATAGATAGCTACTCGCAACGTTACGGGCTAAATTTCTAATACGACCAATATATTCTGCTCTTTCGGTAATACTAATAGAGCCTCTTGCGTCTAGTAGATTAAAAGAGTGTGCTGCTTTTAATACTTGCTCGTAGGCAGGAAGCGCTAAGTGCTCGCTTATAAGATGGTTGGCTTGTTTTTCATGGGCAGTAAACGCTTGAAATAAAAAATCAGCGTCACTATGTTCAAAGTTATATGCACTTTGTTCAATTTCATTTTGAAGATATACATCACCATATTTTAAATTATCAGTCCATGTGAGATCGTAAACATTGTCGACCCCTTGGATATACATAGCGAGCCTTTCTAGTCCGTAAGTGATTTCTCCTGTGATGGGTTTACAATCAATGCCTCCGACTTGCTGGAAGTAAGTGAATTGAGTAATTTCCATTCCATTGAGCCAAACTTCCCAGCCTAAACCCCAAGCCCCAAGCGTTGGATTTTCCCAGTCATCTTCTACAAAGCGAATATCATTTTCTTTCAGATTAAAGCCGAGTGCTTTGAGCGACCCCAGATAAAGCTCAAGAATGTTTAATGGGGAAGGCTTAAGAACAACTTGTAATTGATAATAATGCTGAAGTCTATTTGGATTTTTACCATAGCGCCCATCTTTTGGACGGCGACTTGGTTGAACATAAGTTGCCTTCCATGGTTCTGGCCCAAGTGACCTTAAAAAAGTTGCAGTATGTGAAGTACCTGCACCCACTTCCATATCATAGGGCTGAAGGATGGCACATCCTTGGCTAGCCCAATAATGTTGAAGTTTGAGAATAATGTCTTGAAAGGTTAATTGCATAATGAATTGATCTCTAATTCAAGCATTCTACTTCTTTTTCAATATCCATAAAAGTTTTGAATGTCTCATGATCCAACCAAGAAGCGCAATGAAACATAAAGTAATAACTGGCCAATTACCAAAAAAAACATAAGGCGTTGTATTTTTAAATCCTTGCACATCACCTTCGAGGATGCCTTCAGTAAATGCGGGTAATATTTCTTTGACAATACCGTGCTCATCAATAATCGCAGTAGCACCTGTATTTGTCGCGCGAATTAGCATTCTTCCTGTTTCGATGGCTCTTGCTTGAGAAAATTGTAAGTGTTGATAAGCAGCAATAGATCTTCCATACCATGCATCGTTGCTGACATTAGCTAAAATTGTTGCAGAAGGAAGTGCTTGAATAATTTCTTCACCAAAAACATCCTCATAACAAATATTAAAAGCAATTTTCTGATTTTCAATTGCCATGGGCTCTTGACGATTACTGCCTCTCGACAAGTCATTCATAGGCATATTGAGATAATACGTATAAATATACTGAAAGATAAATTTTAACGGTATGAATTCGCCAAACGGCACTAAATGAAATTTTCGATAAACTTGAGACGAATCACCGTCTAAATTTAATACCACATTAAAGTATTTTGCATCTTGACGTTCAATCGCACCTATCAGAACGTGGCCTTGTACTTTTGAGGCATGAAGTAAAACAGATTTTTTAAATGTTTCAGGAATATATTCTGCAAGGAGCGGCAAAGCAGTTTCTGGCAGAAGAATAATTTGACCTTTTGTTTTTTGAATAAGCTTTTGATAAGTTTGTAGCGTTTGTGTAACAGTTTCTTTTTGCCATTTAATATCCTGAGCAATATTGCCTTGAACAAGCGAGATAGAGATAGGTTTGCCTGTAGGCTCGGTCCATTCTATATTTTTTAAAAGCTGCCCCGACACTAATACAGCAGCCACTAAACCAACCCTTAAAAGCTTTGAGCGTTTATCTTTATTCAGCAATACGAGGCTAAGAATGAGCGCTAGAGAAGTGAGTATCAGAGTCAGCCCATAAATACCAATAATAGGGAGAAATCCCACAAGAGGACTTGAAGGAACTTGTGAATAACCCATTGTAAGCCATGGAAAGCCAGTGAAAACCCAGCCTTTAATCCATTCAAAGAACGTCCAAATAAATGGGATTAAAAAAAAGCTCGATTTTTTATGTAAAGAAAACCATCCAATAAGACCAGTAAAAAAAGCACAGAAGAGGCAGAATAAAAAAGTACTCAAACAAGATAACCAAGAAGGCATGCCGCCGTATGTATTGAGACTTATATAAATCCATGAAATACCAAAACCAAATAAACCTAGACCAAAAAAAAGGCCCGAGAGAAATCCTTGCCTAGCATTGCTTAGCCTATGCCAGATGTAAAAAAGACCACTTAAAGAAAAAAGCGAAATGAAATGATAGTTAAAAGGGGCGAAGCTCAGAACTGAAAGCGCTCCGAGCAAAAAAGAAATAGCTATATAAAAGAGTGGGTAATGTTTATTCAAAATACAAAATGCCGTTTAAGGCAATTGTACTGAATTATCAAGAATAAAGCCTTAAAGTAATTAAGGCTTTTGAATTTTATAAGTTTGAGAAGGGCTTTTCGAAGTCTTATCAGTGTTATTTTGGAAAACAACTGTCTCAACGAACTCATCTAGAAAATCTAATTCTGTTGTTGGGTAATAGCTCCCATCCTCTGCAGTATTGATATTGTGATATTGCCAGATAGACCCCACAATTTGCTCAGAAGATTTCATTTTAATGTCTTCTTTGAAAGCAGGCTCGCCTAGAACCTTAAGGATTTCATCCTTATTAAACCGACTAATAGCTTCAATAAAGGATTTTTCATCTACCGGAAGAGCGCTTCTATCAGAGTTCGTTTCTGCCGCATGTAAATATGGTGATGCGATTAAAAAAATGGCTAAAAGTAGTTTTTTCATGAAAGATCCCTAAAACAATTTGAAGAATAATATGTCGATTAGTTCAAAAAATTACACGCTATTAGAGGGGCTGTCAATTTCAAGGAGGACGGAATAGAGTTTGCGGCTATCAGCCCTGAGAATTGTGATCTTAAATCCCTCGAAAGTAATTTTTTCATCTCGTTTTGGGAGGTGGCCAAATGCATGAATAATTAAGCCACCAATGGTTGAAAATTCTTCATTACTGAAGTTAACATTAAAGTACTCATTAAAATCCTCAATTTCTGTCGATGCTTTTACTCTATAGTGACCATTTTTATCTTGAATAATATTGTCTTCAGTTTCATCAAAATCAAATTCATCTTCAATCTCACCAACGATTTGCTCTAATACATCTTCGATCGTGACCATACCAGAAACACCGCCGTATTCATCTACGACGATAGCAATGTGATTTCTACTTCCTCTAAACTCTTTAAGAAGGACATTCAGTCTTTTAGATTCAGGAATAAAAACAGTAGGGCGCAGCATATCTCTAATTTCAAAGTCATCACCTGCATAATATTTGAGAAGATCTTTAGCAAGCAAAATGCCTATCACATCATTTTTATCATCTTCAATAACAGGAAAGCGAGAGTGAGCTGTCTCTATAACAAAAGGGATAAATTTTTCTGGTGGATGAGAGATATCAATTACATCCATCTGTGATCTTGGAATCATAATATCTCTGACTTGCATTTCGGAAACTTGCAGTACACCCTCAATCATTGAAAGCGAATCAGCATCCATTAAATTTTTTTCATATGATGATTTGAGCAGCTCAAAAAGCTGTTCGCGATCTTCAGGCCCCCTCAAGAGAAAGTGACTGAGGCGTTCGATTAATTTAGACTTCTTTAATTCGCTCATTGCGATTTACTCTCTTCTATGAGATATGGATTTTTATAGCCTAACTTAGTTAAAATTTTAATTTCCTTAGCTTCCATAATATCAGCATCTTTTTTATTTTCATGGTCGTAACCATATAAATGAAGTGCGCCATGAATAATAAGATGAGCATAATGGGCTTCAAGTTTTTTTGATTGTTCAAGCGCCTCTTTTTTTATAACTGGGGCACAAAGAACAATATCTCCAATCAAATGAACCTCATCGTCTACGAGAAATGAAAGTACATTTGTCGGATATTTTTTTTTGCGATATATATTATTTAAGTTTATTGACTCATCGTTATCTACGATTCGAATAGTTATCTCAGCATTTTTATCAACGATAGGCGAGAGCCATTTTAGACATTGTGTTTTTTTTAAGATTGGTTTTTTATGCACCATATCTTGAATGGCAATGATCGGTTTCGATTCCATTTAAAGTGAATTACTTACTTTCTTTTTTTTCGAAGGTTTCATAAGCATTAATAATTTTTTGAACAAGTGGATGCCTTACGACATCTTCAGATAGGAAATGAGTGAATGCAATACCTTTAACTTTAGACAAGATCTTTTTTGCTTCAATCAACCCACTTTTTTGTCCTTTTGCTAAATCAATTTGCGTGATATCGCCTGTAATGACTGTTTTTGAACCAAAGCCAATGCGCGTCAAAAACATCTTCATTTGTTCAGGTGTTGTATTCTGAGCTTCATCTAAAATAATAAAGCTTTGATTTAATGTACGCCCCCTCATATAAGCTAACGGGGCAATCTCGATGATACTTTTATCAATCATTTTATGAACATTATCGTAACCTGCGAGATCATAAAGCGCATCGTAAAGAGGTCTTAGATAAGGGTTTACTTTTTGTGCTAGATCACCTGGAAGAAAACCTAATCGCTCACCCGCTTCTACGGCAGGCCTGACTAAAACGATACGTTTAATTTTATCTCGGTTAATGGCATCCACGGCGCTAGCTACAGCAAGATATGTTTTGCCAGTACCTGCAGGCCCAATACCAAAAGTAATATCAAAATCTTGTATATTTTTTAAATATGCATTTTGCCTTGGTGTTCTGCCCCTTAGATCACTTCGTTTTGTTTTGAGCTCATTAATTTCTGCAGTTGCTTTTACCGTTTTTTCAAATTTATTTATTTCGACAAGCCCTAATTGAATATCTTCCAGTCCAATAGGATCGCCCGCTTCTTTATAAAATTTTTGGATAAGCATTGCTGCGGCTTTGATATTTTTTGAAGAGCCGTTGACGATAAAATTTGATCCACGTCTCACAATATCAACTTCTAGAGCTGCTTCAATTTGTTTTAGGTTTTGATCTAATGCACCACATAAATTAGATAGTTGCCTATTATTGTCAGAAGGTAAATTGAATTCCATACCCATATTAAATGATTTCTCCGCGAAGCCTTTTCGAAGTTACCTCAGTAATTGTTACATCTACAAATTGGTTAATAAATGATTTATCAGTTTTAATATCTACCACTCTATTATTATCTGTTTTGCCAGCCATTTCAGCTGGATTTTTCCATGACTGACCATCAATTAGAATGCGCTGTTTAGTCCCCAGCATAAGGTGACTAATTGCTTTGCCTTGAGCCTCATTCATCAATTGTAATTCATTCAATCTTTTTAATTTTGTCTCATGTGGAATTTCATCATGAATATATGAGGCTGGAGTCCCAGGTCTTGGGCTGTATAAAAAACTAAAACTGAAGTCAAATTGCACTTCTTCCATAATTTTTTTTGTCAGATCAAAATCAGCATCCGTTTCATTGGGAATCCAACAATAAAATCAGAGCTTATTGAGATTTGAGGACAATTCTTTTTTAATTTTCTTATGATATTTTTATACTCTAGCGCTGTGTAGTTTCTTTTCATAGCTGACAATATGCGATCTGAGCCAGACTGAATAGGCAAATGAAGATGAGCTGCAAGTTTTGGAAATTTTCCAAAGCATTCAAGAAGATTGTCACTCATTTCATTTGGATGGCTTGTTGTAAATTTAATGCGTTTAATTTCATCAATTTCAGATATGTACTCTATAAGTAAAGCTAGATCTGCAGGTGATCCATTCTTAGTATGAGATCGATAAGCATTAACATTTTGTCCTAGCAAAGTTATTTCTCTCGCACCCAAGGAAGCTAGATGAATCACTTCGGCTAATACATCCTCAAACGGTCTCGAGATCTCTTCCCCTCTCGTGTAAGGGACNACACAGAANGAACAATATTTGCTGCAACCCTCAATAATTGAAACCATGGCTGAAGCACCTGAGAAACTTGGGGAAGGCAAATGATCAAATTTTTCTATCTCAGGGAAAGAAATGTCAACTTGTGACAAGCCAGCTGATCTTCTTTTGCTTACCAAATCTGGCAATCGATGAAGAGTTTGTGGGCCAAAAATTAGATCCACAAAAGGAGCTCGCTTAAGAATATTTTCACCTTCCTGACTTGCAACGCATCCGCCAATTGCAATAAGTAGATTTGGATTAGCTTTCTTAAGGGCTCATACTCACCAAGATGGCTGTATATTTTTTCTTCAGCCTTTTCCCTTACGGAACATGTATTTAAAATAATAAGATCTGCTTCTTCGGGATTTTCAGTTTTAGAGCTGGCGTGGGCCTGATTTAATACATCTTGCATTTTTGATGAGTCATACTCATTCATTTGACAGCCGAATGTTTTAATAAAAACTTTTTTAAGCATAAAGCTACAGGAATAGATGGCGCATTAAAATTGGTATATGTTAAGTATAGTGGCTTTAAGTGATTAATAATACAGGTAAATTATTGCATTTTAGATAAGATTTACCTTTCAATGAACAGGTAAAATAATGCTATGAAAAGTTTCCCGATTTTTATTAATTTAATACATAAGCCTGTTTTGGTTGTAGGGGGCGGCGATGTTGCTTTAAGAAAGATCGATATGCTTCTTAAGGCTGACGCAAAAATTACTGTAATCGCCTCTAAATTATGTAATGAATTAAAGCATTATGAAAAATTAAAAAAAATTCAAGTTAGATTAAAGTCTTTTGAAAAAAATGATTTAACTCATTCGGTTCTTGTTGTTGCAGCGACTGACAATAAAAAAGTTAATTCGTTAGTTTCCAAAACTGCTCAAGCTCTTAATATTCCAGTCAATGTAGTTGATGAACCTGCGCTTTGTACTTTTACAATGGGATCGATTATAGATCGATCACCTTTACTAATTGCAATTTCGAGCGAAGGTAATGCCCCTGTATTAGCTAAATTTGTTCGCGAAAAAATTGAAGCCTTGATTCCACATAACTTTAGTAAGCTTGCCTCTATTATGGGCTCCATGAGAGATAGCATCAAAGGGAGGTATGAAACAACACAGACTAGGAGAATTTTTTGGGAAAATTTTATTGATCATCCTTTAGTTAGGCAGTTTCTTAATCAAACCAAAAAACTTAGTACCCAGCAATTAATGACATTAGTAAAAAAGAATGGCATACAAAAAAAACAGGGCGAAGTTTTTTTAGTCGGTGGCGGACCAGGCGATCCAGATCTTCTCACATTCAGAGCGCTCCATTTAATGCAGCGATCAGATGTATGTATTTATGACAAGCTTGTCAGNAAGGATGTATTAAATCTTGTGAGACGTGATGCAGAGTTTATNTATGTTGGCAAGGAAAGAGATCGACATACTTTGCCACAAGAAAAAATTAATCAACTGCTCGTAAAGTTAGCAAAAAAAGGTATGCGTGTTTTGCGATTAAAAGGTGGAGATCCTTTTATTTTTGGCAGGGGCGGCGAAGAAATAGAAATGCTTATGGAACATAAAATTCCATTTCAAGTAGTGCCTGGAATTACTGCTGCCAATGGCGTATCTTGTTATGCAGGCATTCCCTTAACCCATCGAGATTATGCGCAGTCTTGTACATTTGTTACAGGTCATATGAAGGATGAAAGATTGACCCTCGAATGGGATTCATTAGCTAAGCCTAATCAAACCATTGTCATTTATATGGGACTCTTAGCACTTTCGCAAATCTGTGAACAACTTATTAAACATGGCGCTTCTAAAGGTTTGTCGATCGCAGTTGTTGAACAGGGAACTACTTCAGGGCAAAAGGTTGTAAGTGGAAGCCTTTCTGATATTACTCAAAAAGTTGATAAGAAAAAATTACAATCACCATCACTTATTATTATTGGCGACGTTGTTAGACTTCGAAAAAAATTAAATTGGTTTAATTAGCTTTCGCTCACTAAAGGAAGAATAATCTTAACTTCTAAACCTTTTTTTGCTCGATTTGAGATTGTAAGTTTTCCATCATGTGATTGGGTAATGCGCTCTGCAATTGCAAGACCTAGGCCGCATCCTTCGCTGTTGCCTCTTGCCTCATCCATGCGCTCAAAAGGCTTAAGGAGCCGTTTAATTTCTTCAGGGGGTATACCTGGCCCATCATCTAAAATGCTAATTGAAATGCTATCCTTATTTTTTTTAAGTGTAATTAATACCTCTCCGTTTGAATATGAGAATGCATTATTGATTAAATTATCAAATAATCTTCTAAATGAAACAGGTCTGATGTCATAAAAAATAGGTATCTTAATATTACTCACGAAAACAATATTGTGATTAAGCATTTTATGCTGCTCTTTTAAGTGACTAAAAAAATCATTTAAATTTGTTAGCGATTTACTTTCTTGATCAAAGCCACGAACGTAATCCATAAATTGATTAAGAATACTATCTATCTCACCAATATCTTCCTCCATACTTTTTTTAAGTTTGGTAGCTATTTTTTCAGGAAGCATTTCAATTGCAATTCTAAGTCTGGTGAGTGGTGTTCTCACGTCATGAGAAATGCCAGCAAGAAGTAGCTTTCTCTCTTGCTCTACTTTATTAAGACCCTCCGCCATTTCGTTAAATGTTTGGCTCATCACTTGGAATTCAGTCACACTATCTAAAGGAAGTTTTTCAGGAAACATACCTTTTTTTAGCTGCTCTGTTGCATTGATTAAAAGATTTAGAGGTTTATTAATTCTTGTTGCAGTAGCATATGCACCAATGATTGAAAGACCGGCAACAATAATGCCCCAGCCAATCCAGTGCCATGGGAAAGGCCTATCTCCTGGTGTAGGAATCACTACCCAAAACTCATCTTGATCAATAGCAAAGCTTACCCAAAGACCTGGGATACCATAGTGATTAGTAACTACAATGGTATTCTCACCGAGCCTTTCTTTAAGCTTGCTTACGATAACTTGCAAGAAAGGGTCTGGAGCTAGCGGCTCAATATCTTCAAAGTAATAAGCAGGATAAATTCTAATATCACCTTTGGTTGATAGCTCAGATAGAAGCTCAAGTCTTTTATCTTCTCTTGAGGATATAAGGGAGACTCTTGTAAAATTAACTATCGTTTCAATTTCTTGAGCTACAGCTTCGGCTCTGGGGCCTCTTTCAAAATAGTCAAATATTCGAATTGACACAACTTGCGCAATNATAAGCACTGTTGCGATAAGAATAAGAAATCTAGCGAGAAGTGTATTAGGAATAAATTTCAATGCGCGGCATCACCATCTGGAACGAAGATGTATCCAAAGCCCCACATCGTTTGAAGAAATTTAGGACTCGTATGATCTTCTTCTAGAATTTTTCTTANTCTTGAAATTTGAACATCAATACTNCTGTCAAAAACATCAAGTTCACGCCCTTTCGCTAATTGCATAATTTGATCTCGAGATAAGGGTTGGCGGGGGTGATCAATAAATACNTTTAATAATTCGAATTCNCCNGATGTAATACTNATAGGCACACCATTTTTTGTGAGNCTTCTTGNGTCTGAACTAAATACAAAAGGACCAAACGCTAAGCTCTCGGAATTTGAGGCCTGCGCTTGTTTTAAATCATTACGTCTTAAGACTGCATTAATACGCGCCAAAAGTTCGCGAGGATTAAAGGGTTTTGATACATAATCATCTGCTCCCATTTCCAAGCCCACAATTCGATCAATTTCATCACCTTTAGCGGTAAGAATAATAATAGGGGTGAGATTTCCCGAGCCTCTTAATCTTTGGCATATAGCAAGCCCACTTTCTTCAGGCATCATCAGGTCGAGAATGATGAGACTAACTTGATGGCTAGCAATAAATGTATCCATCTCCTTGCCGCCGTTAGCCGAATGCACATTTAGGCCTTGATCAATAAGATATTGGCTTGTGAGATCCCTTATTTTAGGATCGTCATCAACAATTAAGATAGATGCTGGATTGGTTGCCATGGTTTTAGTCTAAATCAGTTGGTGCGAGTTGAACTTAATTTATAAGTTTACATCAAAGTGATTGTGATCCATTGTTACAAATAGAAACAAATATGCATTTTTTTGTAATAAAGTGTTTACATTTAGGATTGAATATAGGACTCCTTTTCAGATAAAAATCAATCAATTGCATAATTTATTAAAACTCGTTTTATTTTGCTCGGCTGCGTTTTTTGGCTTATCCATTCAGGTGTTTGGTGGGACTAACAATCAGGTACAAAAAGCTGAATCAGAGACTAATTCATCCGTTGCAACTGAGCTCATTAAATTAAAAGAAAGTAGCGCATTATCTCCAGAAGAGCGCGCAAGAATTAGACGTGCTCTTGCAGCGTACGCAAAATCATCAGGTAAAGAAAGTAGTCTTATTGAAGAAAAACAGAGAGAAATGCTAAAAGGTTTGGAATCCCGTTTTATTGCTTGCGATGAAGATAATGACAATACGCTGGATTTAGCAGAAACAACCCGGTGCTTACCTCAAGTCGCCCGTCAATTTAACCGTCTTGATCTCGATGAAAATGAAGTTATATCACTAGATGAGCTTGCTTTGTTAGCAAAGGAATTTGAAAAAGCCCATATAGAAATTAACAAACGTAAAAATAATCAAGCCTCATCAAATACCAAAACACCCATAAATTAAGTCTTAGTGAATCTTGTTAGAATAGATCGCTATGGCACGCTTAGAATTTCAATCTAGCTTTAAAAATATCAATCAAAAAGAATGGAATGATCTTACAAAATCCAACCCTTTTTTAAGGCTTGAATTTTTTCAATCACTTGAGGCATCGAAGTCCATAGGAGAGGGTACAGGATGGCACCCTTTTCCGGCAATTGTCATTGATCAAGGGAGCCTCGTTGGCGCTTCGCCTATATTTTTGAAGGAACATTCTTACGGCGAATATGTATTTGATTGGTCTTGGGCAGAAGCCTACCAAAAATATGGAAAAAACTACTACCCAAAAATCGCTTCTTGTATACCATTTACTCCAGCCACCGGACCTAGAATTTTTGGATTAGATCTATCGATTAAAAAAAATATAGTTGTACAAATAGAAGAGCTAGCTTATGAAAATAAAATGTCTTCAAGTCATATTTTATTTTGCAATGAGAGCGAGAAAGATATATTTGGAGATCCAAAATGGATGCTAAGAGAGGGGGTTCAATTTAAATGGTTTAATAAAAATTACAATAATTTTGCAGAATTTTTATCTCAACTCTCTCACGATAAGCGCAAAAAAATAAAACAAGAAAGAAAAAAGATTNATGACTTAGGGCTTAAGATTAAAAAAATAAAAGGCCCTGAAATTTCAGAATCAGATTTAGATTTTTTTTATGCTTGTTACTGTAATACCTACCAAGATCATCATTCGCATCCATATCTCACAAGAATTTTTTTTAGTCTTATCAAAGAAAGCATGCCTGAGAACTTATTATTGATATTGGCCTATGAAGGAGATCTTCCTGTCGCAGCGTCATTCTTCATTTATGATGATAAAAATTTATATGGAAGATATTGGGGGTCAAAATCTTTTTATCCTGGACTGCATTTTGAACTTTCTTACTATCAAGGTCAGGAATTTTGTATTGAAAATAGAATTGTTTCGTTTGAGGGTGGGGCGCAAGGAGAGCATAAACTTGCAAGAGGTTTTGAGCCATTCAATACATTTTCATTTCACAGAATTTTTGATGAAAAATTTGAGCTCGCAATCAAAGATTTTTTAAGAAGAGAAAAGACTGGAATCGATCAATATACAAACGAACTTAATGAGAGAGCACCGTATAAAACTGAATTAAATATTTAAAAGATGGTGGTGATGGAGGGTCACGATCCCTCGACCTCAGGATTATGAATCCTGCGCTCTAACCAGCTGAGCTACATCACCCTTTTGTGAAACAAATGAAGCGTTGAATTATATTTTTTTAAGCCCTTAAAGTCAAAGATTGATCGCTATACATTAAACCTAAAATGCATCACATCCCCATCTTGAACAATATATTCTTTACCCTCTAAGCGCATTTTCCCAGCCTCTTTAGATTTTTGCTCGCCATTGTATGTAATAAAATCATTGTAAGAAATAACTTCTGCACGAATAAAGCCTTTTTCAAAGTCCGTATGGATAACCCCGGCAGCTTCAGGAGCAGTCGCACCTTTTTTTACAGTCCATGCTCTTACTTCTTTTACGCCTGCTGTGAAGTAGGTTTGTAAGCCTAGCAGCGTGTATGCGGATCTAATAACTTTATCGAGACCTGGCTCTTCAAGACCGAGCTCGCTTAAAAATATTGCTTTATCTTCGTCTTCTAAGTCAGCAATTTCAGCTTCAATTTTTGCACAGATAGAGATCACAGGAAGATTGTCTTTCTGAGCTAATGCTTGAAGTGAGTCCAGTATAGGGTTATTAGTGAATCCTGTTTCATTCACATTAGCAACAAACATGACAGGCTTCACAGTAATTAAGCAAAGAGGCTTAATAAGTTTAAGCTCATCCTGATCTAAATTTAAATTTTTAACCAGTTTTCCCTGGTCAAGGTGTGTTGCAACTTTTGTCAGAATTGAAACTAGCTGAATAGCTTCTTTATCTCCTGACTTTGCTTTTTTATTTTCGCGATGAAGTGTTTTATCCACAGTTTCCATGTCCGCTAAAATAAGCTCTGTATTGATGACTTCAATATCAGAGAGAGGGTCAACTTTGCCAGAGACGTGAACAATATTGTCGTCTTGAAAGCAGCGTACTACATGCACAATGGCATCTGTTTCTCTAATGTTAGCTAAAAATTTATTACCAAGGCCTTCGCCCTTGGAGGCTCCAGCAACAAGGCCTGCGATATCAACAAACTCGACAATGGCTGGCTGGGTTTTTTCTGGATTAACTATTGCTATTAGCTTTTCGATTCTAAGGTCTGGAACTTCTACAATCCCAATATTGGGCTCGATGGTACAGAAGGGGTAATTTTCCGCGGCTATACTTGCCTTAGTAATCGCATTGAATAGCGTTGATTTTCCGACGTTAGGTAATCCGACAATGCCACATTTCATAATTTATTTTCTTTATTTGTTAGTGTGAAGATTGAGCATAGCTTTTTCAAATTGACCTGATGCAATTTCATTAAAAAGTTTACTGCTTGCTTCTATAGATTCATCGATGAGACTTCTCTCTTTAGATGAAGGATTTTTTAAAACATAATCAACGACTAAATGCTTCTCTCCTGGATGACCAATACCAATTTTTAACCTCCAAAAATCTTGAGAGCCGATGCATGCAAATATACTTTTAAGCCCATTGTGACCGCCATGACTTCCGCCAAATTTTAGCTTGGCTTGACCGACGTCAATATCAAGGTCGTCGTGAATGACTAAGATTTCATTTGGATTTATCTTATAAAACTTTGAAATTGCTGCAAGCGCTTTTCCACTATCATTCATGTAAGTGCTAGGCTTAGCAAAATAAATTTCATCTGCATTGGATAATTTTCCAATACTTGAAGAAAACTTATCGCTATTTTGTAACTTGATATTATGGTGATGAGCCACGAGATCAATCCACCAAAAACCTGCATTATGTCTAGTATCTGAGTATTTTTCGCCAGGATTTCCAAGGCCTACAAATAATTTAATTTGGTTCATATGAAAAAATAAGGCGCACTTTTTTTAAATTAAGTGCGCCTTATTCATATCAAAAGTTAAATTACTTAGCTTTGTCTGATTTAGCTTCGTCAGCTGGAGCTGCATCAGCTGCCTTAGCGCCTTCAGCTGCTGGAGCGGCAGCATCTGCAGCGCCTTCAGCTGGTTTAGCTACAACTTCTTCAACTATTGCTCTTGGTTTAGATACAGATGCCACTGCTGCATCGTTACCATGCGAAAGTTGAACGAATTCTACGCCTTCGCCCATTTTAATTTCTGACAAGTGAATTGATTGGCCGATATCAAGTGTCGCCAAATCAACTTCAATAAACTCAGGAAGATTTTTTGGTAAGCATGAGATATTTGCTTCAGTCATGATGTGAGACACAATACCGCCGTTAAGTTTAACGCCTGGTGATACTTCAGCATTAATAAAGTGGAACGGTACTTTCACATGAATCTTCTCATTTTCATTGACGCGTTGAAAATCAATATGCTGAATTGTGTTTCTTACAGGATGCATTTGATAATCTCTTAACAAAACAGACTCTTTAGCGCCTTCTAAATTGAGCGTTAAGATAGATGCATGAAATGCTTCATGTCTAAATTGTAAAAATAAAGATTTATGCTCTAGGTCTAATGAGATAGGGTCTTTGCCTCCACCATATAAGATTCCAGGAACACTTCCAGCGTGGCGAAGACGGCGGCTCGCACCCGTACCTTTCACACCACGTTTTGTTGCGTTAATTTCGATTTTCATTTACTACTCCTTAAATTAAATCTGCATTCCGCGACCAGACTGCAGCAGTTTCTTGGTCAATATGACCAAATTCTTTATTCCATAAAAAGAGAACTTACGGAATCACCTTGGCTGATACGACGAATCGTTTCTGCTAAGAGTTCAGCAACACTTAGTTGCCTAATTTTTTTACATGCCATTGCCACTTTATTAAGTGGAATTGTATTTGTTACAACTAATTCATCTAATGCTGACTCAGTAATAATTTTTGCTGCGTCTCCCGAAAGAATTGGGTGTGTCGCATAAGCCACCACTTTAATAGCACCATTCTTTTTTAAAGCAGCGGCAGCTTCGCAAAGTGTATTTGCAGTGTCGACCATGTCATCAATAATAACGCAGGTTCTATTTTCTACTTCACCAATAATATTCATTACTTTAGACACATTTGGCTTTGGTCTACGTTTATCTATGATTGCAAGATCTGACCCTAATTGTTTAGCGCACGCTCTTGCTCTAACAACACCGCCAACATCAGGCGACACTACTACAAGATTTTTATGCTTTTGTTCAAGCAAATCTTTAAGCAGCACAGGTGTTGCGTATATGTTATCAACAGGGATATCAAAAAACCCCTGAATTTGGTCAGAGTGAAGATCCATAGTAAGCAATCTATTCACACCAACACTTGTAAGCATATTAGCTACAACTTTAGCTGTAATCGCAACCCGCGCTGATCTTGGTCTTCTGTCCTGCCTTGAGTACCCAAGATAAGGGATGGCTGCTGTAATTCTCGATGCAGATGATCTTCTTAAGGCATCTACAATCACCATAATTTCCATTAAGTTATCGTTGGTTGGATGGCTTGTAGACTGAAGCACAAATACATCTCTACCACGAACATTTTCAAGGAGCTCAACCATGATTTCCCCATCACTAAAACGCCCTACGTCAGCGCGACCAAGGTGCATACCAAGATTCTCTGCAACTTGCTCAGCAAGAATAGGATTGGCATTGCCCGTGAATATCATGACGCTGTTATTGTCCAAAGTCTCGGTCCTAGTTATGAATGGTCAGTCTCAAAAAATGGCAGGGGAGGAAGGATTCGAACCTTCGCATGCTGGAATCAAAATCCAGTGCCTTAACCAGCTTGGCGACTCCCCTATTATTCTGTTCCCAACATTAATTTAAAATGAGGGTGGTTATTTAGTCCTTTAACTACAAAGCCTAGTGTATGTTCTGGCCTTTTCTCTGCTATTTTTTTACCTTCATCTACCGAACTTAAAGAGATAAAAAAACATGATCCTGAACCCGTCATTTTTGCGTGGCCAAACTGGTTTAACCAGTCAAAAACAAGGGCAATTCCTTTAAATTCTTTTAAGACTCCTTTTTCCAAATCGTTGACCAAATTTTTAGGGTCTAATTCATTGGAAAAGCCTGCTATTTTCAATGGAATCCGGTCTTTTGTCAATTCAAGTGACTCAAAAACCTCTCTCGTGGAAACCGTCTCCCTAGGCGCTATGACAAGGTAATCTTGCGGTGTGGTCTGGAAAGGGGTGAGCTTTTCACCTATACCTTCAGCCCAAGCATTTTGACCAAAAATAAAGAATGGAACGTCCGCCCCTAGCTTAAGAGCTAATTCTTGTAATTCTTGCTGAGTCAATTGGCAATCCCATAAAGCATTGAGGGCAATAAGTGCAGTTGCAGCATCTGAGCTTCCCCCTCCAAGACCACCGCCCATCGGGATAGTTTTTTTAATGAAGATATCTGCACCTGATTGCTTGTTTGCAAATGGCTTTAATAAGTGAGCAGCTTTAATGGTTAAATCATCACTTTCTTGAATGTTAGCGTGATGAGAAGTGCGACGTATCAACCCAGACTTGTTTGTCTTTATAAAAAGATTGTCATAAAGATCGATGAGCTGAAAGACTGTTTGAATATTGTGATAACCATCAAGTCTCTTATTTATTACATGAAGAAATAAGTTTAACTTTGCTGGCGCCAAAAATTCTTGATAACCATTTTCTTTAAGTTCATTTGCCTGCAATGTTAATAATCTCTTCTACGATAAAATTAAAATTAAATGTACCTTGAGTAATTGATATTTTAGAGGGAACGGTATAGCCATCCTGAGTTTTGAAAGCATTAATTAAAATATTCCACTCATCATTATAAAAATGAGTTGCACGATTAAGTTGATTTTCATCTTTACGTAAATTTTTAATTCGATCAACATGATTTGTAATCAGATTTCTAAAAAGATCTGGTGAAATATTCTTACCAAATAAAGATTGTATATAGCGATCAAAGTCATCACCTGATAGTATTTTTCCATTGGCATCAATGATGCGTTTATCATGAGATGAGTAAATAATTTTTGCAACTTGGGTATTAAAGGGCGAAAAGATATCAATCTCATCTTGATTATTTTCATAGTGCCAAATGAGACGGCCTGAGCCTCCTTTAGAATCGATAGAGTAAGAAAATTTAGCTTTTATGGAAAATTTTTCTATAAAACGATTTTCGTCAATCGCTTGCGAGGTTTCAATTGCAGGAGAATGAGATCTAAATATCTCAAATGGATCATTCAATGTTGTGCAGCCTGAGAAAAAAAATACTACAACAAGAANGGAGGNGCTAGAAAAATTCAATTAAATAAAAGCTCTGTAAGAGTTAACGTAATCTTTTAAACGTTTCTTTCAGAACTTCATTATCGGGAAATGATTGAAGTGATAATTCTAGAACATCGCTAGCTTCTTTCTTTTTTCCTTGGGCCCACAAAATTTCACTAAGATGTGCTGCGATCTCTGGGTCCGCTTGAATATCATAGGCTTTCTGAATGAAAGAAAGAGCAGAATCTAATTTGCCAAGTCTGAAATACAACCAACCCATACTATCTAAAATATAATGATTATTAGGNGANATCGATAAAGCAACCTCAATATATTTTCTTGCATCTTCTAAATGAATGTTTCTATCAGCAAATGAATAGCCCAGTGCATTATAAGCTACAGCGTAGTCAGGTTTAATCTTGATAGCTTCCCTTAAAAGATTTTCCATTAACTCATATTTATTTAACTTATCCGCGAGGAGCGCATAATCAAATTTGAATTCAGCAGATTTAGCAAAGTTAGGCGCCTCACTCTGCATGAGCTGAAACGCTTCTTGGTGGCGGTTAAATCGAGTGAGTAAAGATGTTTTTAATTGAACGACACTTAATTTTTCATCTGCCGAATTAGATTTTATTGTACTTAAAAATTCCAATGCTTTATCGACGGATTCTTTTTTTGCAATGATTTCTGCTGTAATTAATTTTGATTCAATAAAATGATTTCCATTGCCTACTTTATTAAGCCAAGTAATTGCCGCATCAGTCAGATTCTTTTTGTCTGCAATTTTTGCAAGGTAGATAAAGACTTGATCTTTGTCTTTTGGGTTTCTTTTAAGGCTTTGTAAAAAATACTTTTCAGCAAGATCGTAATCTTCAAGCTCAACTGATAACAAACCCACAGCAAGTGTAACCTCCGCAGAACTATTTGCTGTATTTACAAGTTTAATAAATTCATTTTTAGCTTCATTAAATTTGCGACCATTTGTTAGAAGCTTTGCATATTCGAGTCTTACATCGTTTGATTTTGGATATTTACTTAAGAAACCACTATAGAAATTAAGGGCATTTTCTGGACTTTCTTGAGCCAAGATTTGCCCTTTAAATA
>JGI25922J50271_10000175_pt1 | contig 19090 bp, 17 predicted proteins | sample LauGreSu1BDMLBDD_2_FD_50271 | JGI IMG/M metagenome (IMG submission 50271) | reverse complement strand
TTCTTGATAATGGGCTGTAGTTTGATTTTTTCAACAGTATATCTTCGCTATCATTATGTGGTGGATGTAATCGCAGGTATTATTCTCGCATTCTTGGCTCTGGGACTTGAATCCAGGATTCACGCTTTTCTAACTTCAAAAAATCTCATAAAAAAAATCAGTCTTGATTAAACCTTCATGCATATTGATATGTCTGAATGCACAGAGATCTCAATCATGTTACATAATTATTTCGGAGTTCGGTCATGCGTACATTCATCATGGCATTATTTCTTGCCCTTGGATTCACATTCTCTGCCATTGCACAAGACAAAGATCAAATCAGAGAAAGAATGAATGCCGGTAAGGAACAAGTCAAAGCTGGCGTCACAGTCGTTAAAGATGCCAAAGAACAAGCTCGCCAATTGCGTGAGCAAGTAAAATCAGGTCAATTGACCAAAGAGCAAGCCAAAGCTCAAATGCAACAAATGAGAAATCAGGTTCGCACAGCAAAAGATCAAATCAAAGCAGGCAAAGAGACAATCCGCGATGGTCGTCGTCAATTGCGTGAATTGAAAAGAGCCGGCAAACCATGAGTTTGACTCATTCATCAAGACTGATNACACTCCTCATCGTTCTGATGGGGAGTGTTTTCATGTTTGTATCTGTCAATGCACAAGATCTGCCGAGCGATCCCGATGATATGTTCGACATTGAAATCATAGATGATTCACTTGATTTGATGCTCGATGATTCACTTGATTTGATGCTCGATGATTCACTTGATTTGATTCTCGATGATTCACTTGATTTGATTCTTGACGATTCGCTGGATTTGATGCTCGATGATTCGCTGGATTTGATGCTCGATGATTCGCTGGATCTAGAAGATACAACATGGTTGGCTGATATATATGATGAACCGCTACCTTGGACACTTAGTTCGGGAATCATGCTTCGGAATAGGCAAGTGCAGAATGGGGTGAACTTGAGTGGAAGTCAGGGAATTATGTCGATAGGGACTGAAGTCTCGCATATAGGTGGATTCTTGGCAGGAATTGATATTGCAAGAAGAGTTGGAGATCAGCCGGGACCGCAGGGTTGGAATGCAAGAATCGGATATCAATATTCGGCATCCGATTGGCTCGATCTGGGCGCACAATTCACGAGATTTGGCTATCCGACTGATTCTATAAATCCAGTTGCCGGCATACCAAATATGTTTACGCTCAATGCCACTGCCATGTCATCTTCATTCATGATTGATCTTTCTTATGATAGAATGTTTGGGGCAGAAACAGAGACCGTCAACTATCTTGCACTTACTTTAATGGGAATGTTTCAATGGGGTGATTTTCGATTCTCACCAATAGCATCCATCGTTGGCACGAGATATACCATAGCGACTCGCAGATTATTGATTTTCAGACCCGGAAAGTTGCAGACAATTTCCGGTATTGCAATGACATCACTAGGGTTCTCGATGTCTTATGATCTATCCGATCAATGGTCGCTTACGGCCTCTCCGATGGTATTATACACACCTCAAAAAGACTTTTCAATGCAGGATGTGCAAACAACAATCATGTTCGGCATTCGGCATATCCTTGAATTCTGATGAGAATTCAGTAATATGAATGGTCAATTCCGAGGTTATAATGTCCGATATCATTACCATTCATGATCTTCAGTTCAAAGAATTCATTTCTCCCGATACAATTGCAAACAGAGTCCATAAAATTGCTCAATCGTTGAATGAACATTTTGCGGAAGTAGATGAAATTACGGTACTTGTTACACTGAAAGGTGCATTCATTTTTGCGGCTGATCTCGTGAGACATATGCGTATACCGATGCACATCGACATGATTCGTGCTTCAAGTTATAAGGGTGGTACGATATCCTCGGGTGTGGTTACAGTAAATGAATTCGCAGGAGATTATGCTGGAAAGCATATTCTCATCATTGAAGATATCATTGATTCGGGTCGTACAATCAAGGAATTGAAAAGAGTGTTGAATGGGATGAATATAGCCTCTTGCACGATAGCCACATTATTTTCCAAACCTGATCAACATACAATAGATCTTTCAAAAGAGTTTATTGGTTTTGAGATACCACCTGTATTCATCATTGGTTATGGACTTGATTATCAGGAGAAGGGAAGAGAATTATCAGGCATATGGCAATGCATTGATTAAGGTGGATCACCAATCTTCATGGAATCTGCAGGACTCGCATCTTGGGGTAGTGAAATTTGCATATTGCCGGGAAGGGGAGCATTCACGGGTAATTGCATCGGCTGATTTGGATTGATCAATTGATTGTTTTGATTTGGTTTGCGCTGTCTGAGAGGTTCTTTTTGCTGATTCGCATTTGGGTCCGACAAAGTTCTGGAATTGTCGATTGTTTGCTGAATTTGGGCATCAGGTTTAGCGGTGGAATCAACCGCAGGAATTTGTGTTGTATCAATGAGAGGTTTTCTTTCAATCATTTTTCCCGTGCTGACATCATATAAACCACTTTGATGAGCGAGTGCAATTTCAACTCCGGCTCTTACATCTTTCGCATATTCTGATTGAGGATATCGCTCAACGAGCAAGCGATAATAATACAAAGCACTATCCGGTTGCTTGAGAGTGTTCTCAAACATCCAACCAAGTGAATAGAGAGCTTTTGGTGCAAGCGGGGAATCCCGATATTCTTCGGCTATTCGATTGAATTGTCTGGCGGCTAGCACATAATTTGAAATATTACGGAAGCGGATGCCAGATGAATACAATTCTCCAAGTGTGTCAATCACCACTGCATCAGTGAATCCCATTTGCATCCGAGCTTCTTGTCCATATTCTGTTTTCCCATAATCATAAGCAAGAATTTCCAGAATGGAATCCGCCAATTCGGGTTGATTCTTACGTATCATTTTCTGATAACTGAATAGATATTGCGCACGATTGGAATCACTCGATTTTGCTGATTGTGCGGCTATAGTATAATAGTGTAAAGCCGAGTCTTGATTATTTAATTGATCATGAATTCTTGCCAATAGATAATTCGTCAAATTGTATTGGGTGAAAACCGAATCATGAACTGCAACTGCTGTTGAATCTGTATTGGAAGTATCCAAAGTCGGTTTTGATTTATTGAGCTGATCCTGTTTTTGTCCCCATTCTGCCAATAAACCATAATACTTAGCGGCAGCAGGACTTACTTGTGACTTTACGGGTTTTGATTTTGCGAAATATGATTTCGCTTCCTCATATTTACCCTTCTTGTATAAATCCATCGCTTGTTCAAAATACACGACGGGAATTGCAGTGAATCCGGCATACTTTTGAGCTTCAGAGGCCATTTTGTCGAATTCTTCCTTCTTTCCTTGAATGCGTAGCATGCGAAGTCTTTGAGCTAGAATATCGGGTTTGAAATCTTTGAAATTCTCATTGCCATCCAGATCATCAAGGATTGCTTGTGCTTCCTCATGTTTTTTGAGATACATCAAGCATGCGGCTTTGTATAATTCCGCTTCAAATTCTTGAACCAGTTCGGGACTTTCATCAAGAACGGCATTGAATTCCTTCAAGGCTCTGTCAAACTTGCCCAGTCTATAATACAGAGATGCCAGATCCAATTGCCAACGAGCGCGGATTTCACCATCATCACTTTGTGCAATTGCTTGTCTATATGGTCTAACCGCTTCTTCTTCATCATTATCGAAAATCGCTTGTTCTGCCATTAATCGGAATGCTTCAGAGAGAATATCATATCGNTTTTTATACCATGCGATATCAGCCGTTCTCGAAAGCATGGTTTTTCCGAGTGCATATTTTCTTTGAATGAGATATATCTTGGAAAGAAGAAGATGCGCATCGGGTGACATATCGCCCAATGCGAATCGATCGATCAATTCGACGCATTTGATTTCTGCGGAAACCCATTCACTTTGATAGAAAAATGACTTTGCCATCAGGAGCAAAGTACCTTCCACATAATCGGATTTGGGATGTTGCTTGAGGATTTTGGAACCTTTGATGATCACGGAATCCAATTTCACTTTCACGGGTTGAAGTCGAGTCTGCTCAATCATGATGTCTTTCAAAAATTGAGGTATCTCTGCCGGTCTTCCGAATGCATCTTGGCCAAAGCGCATTCCGCTATCTACCGGAGTCAATACTCTCGGTTTTTGTCTGCGCATGATTTCTGTTCCTTCGAAATCATATTCCGTTTCCCAAATCAATCTATCCATATTGTAATAGGTATTGAAATAGGTCGTGAAATTGTCATAAGTATGACATCCCGAAAGTAGGAGCATGCCGAAAACAATGAGATGGAGCTTGATTTTCCTTTGCATTATTGTGTCCCCGAATATCTGTACTTAATGCCTGTGGGAAATGGACTTGTAAGTCGAAAATCTTCGAATCCGCTATTGTCCACAAAAGTGAATTGTCTTTGATTCTGATAGATCCATCGAGCAAATGTTCTGCCATCGGAACCGCGTGGAGAGCGTTCAACTTGAAATGGTTGACCGAATATGATATAGACCATGCCCATATCTGTCATCCAACCTTCCGTATATGATCTGAAATTCTTGTTTGCATAATCGATGCGACCATAATACTCTTCAAATGCCTCATTGCGCGAAGTGGATGGATTGGGATCAATGCCCTTCCAATACTCTTCAAACAACATTCTTCTTGTTTCCTCATCCTCGCCTTCATTGATATGATCAATCTCGGCTTGAGTGGCAATTAATCTCAGTTGTCTGATTGCTTTCTTCAAATCTTGATAGACAATACCGCTAATGGTTTTTTCGATTGTGAGTGTTCTCGAAATGCGAGTGAGTTCTTTATCAATCGAATCATTCTTCATGGTATGTGCCATGATGGTCATGACATAGCTTCCGGATCGCAATATCGGCATTTGCTTGACGGGAATATACAGATGCTGAGATTCTGCTCTTCCTGATGAATAGGTGATAGGAACTGATTCCAGAAACACTTCCTTTTGCTTTTCATCTTTGATCGTATATGAAATGCCAATGACTTCATCATTCACCGCACCGAAATGATATAATTCCACATAGAGGAAAAAACCATCCATAAGGCCTGCCACATTGTCGGAGAGATGTGGTGTAATGACAATCGACCCACCACTCTTTTCTTCAATGGCTGATGCATACATCATGGAACTGAAAAGATAGCGATGATCTTTTTCTTGTTTTGACCACTTGGGAATGGTGATTGTTCGCACTTCACGGATATCGATATTTGCCACTGCATCATGAACATTCACAAAACATGTGTGATAGCCGAATCCTGCGGGCACCCGAAATTGCACATGACTGAATTCCGCATTTGCTCCGCGAGATTGCTCATATGTTTCGGCAAAGATCTTACGATCGACGGATTGTTCTGCTATCTTCTTTCCATTTGTATCGCGAATAGACAATGATATCGTGATTGCGGCACTAAATCCTTGTTTCTCAGGAGAAAATTGCAATGCCTCATAAGGGATGTTTGCATAGACATCAATAAAAGGCAATGAATCACCATCTGTTTTGAACCATAAGGCATCCACAAACATTGTTGGTACTTTTTTTTGTGGAATGCTCCCTTGTCTGAATTGCGATAAGAGAATCGTGGGCATGAAAACAAAGATGAGAATCAAGCATGATTTCATGATGGATATGTGCCTATGATTCCAGGTATCAATCATGCATCAATCTCTTGTTGATTGATGCGATCGATTATTCCACCGCCGATGACATCATTGCCTTCATAGAGCACAATGGATTGTCCGGGTGTGATGGCCTTTCTGTCTTCGTGGAATTTCACATGCAATGTTCCATCGGGGAGTATCGTGCAATCTGCCGGAGCGCCTTCATCTTTATATCTAATTTTTACGGTAAAGGTTTTTGTACCATCAATCTCTGCATATTTGATAAGATTGATTGAATGTGCGATAAGCTCTTTTGAAAGTAAATGTTCTTCCGTGCCAACCAAAACCGTATTTGAGTCGGCAAGAACATCCAATACATACAATGGTTCAGGATGAGAAATACCGAGTCCTTTTCTTTGCCCGACAGTAAATCCATGATATCCTTGATGTGAACCAATCACTTCGCCTTCCATGACAATATCGCCTTTGCCGGCTCTTTCTTCGAGATTGGGTACCATGTCACGCATGAAGCGTTTATAGTCATTATCAGGAATGAAACAGATTTCATATGATTCGGGTTTTTTTGCAATCGTGAGTCCGAATCGCTCAGCATCTGCTCTGGAACGGTCTTTTGTATAGCCTGTCAGCGGAAACAATGTTCGTGACAAATGTTCTTGTTTCAAACCCCATAAAGCATAGGATTGATCTTTGATATTGTCGGAATCCCTCGAAAGAACATATCGCTCTGTAGAAGGATCTTTTCTGATATTGGCATAATGTCCGGTGGCAATCCACTCAGCGCCCAGCATATCCGCTTTACGAAGCATTTCACCCCATTTGATCAAACGATTGCATTTGACGCATGGATTGGGAGTATTGCCTGCGAGATAATCTTCCACGAAATAGTCGATCACTTCCTCTTTAAATCGCTCTGACCAATCAACAACATAATGAGGAATCCCAAGTGCATTGCACACGCGTCTTGCATCGTTGATGCCATCGAGTGAGCAACAGGACGAATCATTGCCAACATTTCCACCCACATCTTCATATCTATAGGTCTTGATGGTGATGCCGATCACTTCATATCCTTGCTCATGCAAAAGACATGCGGCGACCGAGGAATCAACTCCACCGGACATGCCAACCAAGACTCTTTTCGGATTTCTTTTCATATATGTATAGTTTTTTTTAGAGCAAATGCCCAAACATGACGATTTGTTTCGGGCGATAGTATATCAACTGCTGAGTTTTAAGCCAACGATTCCGGCTAGTACCAAAAATGCGGACAATATTCGCCACATACTCGAGGAATCTCCGTAAAAGATGATTCCAATCGCCATTGTTCCTACCGCTCCAATTCCGGTCCAAACCATATATGCAGTGCTGATCGGTATGGTTTTCTGTGCCAACCAAAGAAAGTAGAAGCTTAGAAGCATGGAGCTGATTGCAAGAATCATGCCCCACAATCTTTTTGAAGGATCTTGGGTCATTTTCATGCCAATGGGCCATCCCATTTCACAAATTCCGGCAAAGCATAATAAAAGCCAATCCATGTCAATTAAGCTCAATTGTACTGATTGAATGTCTGCAAATTACTGAAAAGGCGATTCAGGATGGGGAAACAGTATTTGCTTGAGTTAATTTTGGTTAAATCAGGTCAACTATGGCGAAATTTTCAAGATATCCATTGCCATTCAATGACCAATGTAATTTCTTGAAAAAATTCCTCTATTTCTTTCAATTCATTATTCGTAGTTTTATGCGCATATTCTAGTAAAATAATGATGAATGCATGAACTATATACATGATTTCCATATCCCTGTCATGGGATTATCGTTTTCCGTTGATACGCCACTAAAAGTTGCGCATTATGGTATTTCTTCTGTTGTTTCCATTATGGAAGAAGATTTGCTTGAGATGATGCGCGAGCATCATTCCAAGAAAAACGGGCTAGAATTCATTCCTGTTGACAAAAAAGAGTTTGACTCTAGAGCCAAGAGAATCACTGCATATTGCAATTTGCTCGATCAATTGGTCTGGAAGAAAATCGAATCCATTCGAAATGAAGAATTTGTTTTCGGGTCAGAAATTGTCAAGTATTTTGAATTACTGCCTGAATCCTCCCCCGTCAAGGCAAAATATCGCAATATGCTTTTGATGGATGAATCACCTGAGCGTGCAGCCATTGAAGCCGAATTGAGAAAAGCTATCGTGCCAGGATATATCGATGTGAATATCATGGCGAAGGTAGACAATCTAGGTGCCGCAAAGACAGGTGAGCCATTGCCTGTTGAGCAATCCGATGCATTGACAGCACTTCGTGGTTATGCGCAAAGCACATTGAATTCTTCTATTGTTTTTTCTGCGGGATATAATCCAAGACTCTATAATTATATCGCAGCTTTTGATGATTTCTATCCAACAGAATGTGGATCGCTCAAAAAGCGTGTCATTCTCAAAGTGAGCGATTATCGCAGTGCCGTTGTTCAAGGAAAAATTCTTGCGAAAAAGGGAATTTGGGTATCTGAATTCCGCATTGAGTCCGGTTTGAATTGCGGTGGTCATGCTTTTGCAACGGATGGTTTGCTGTGTGGTCCTATTCTGCAATCATTCAAAGACAATAGACAAGCCCTTCGTGATGAATTGGTCACGCTGTGCAATGCATCTTTGCAAGCTTTGGGCAAGAATACTTTCCCGGACATGCCAATGCAGAGAATCACCTATCAAGGTGGTATTGGTACAGCACATGAGCAAGAGTTCATGATGGAATATTATGAATTGGATGGAACCGGCTGGGGAAGTCCATTCCTACTTGTTCCTGAGGCAACGAATGTTGATGATTCCACGCTTAATGCATTAGCCACAGCAGAACCAGATGATTATTATTTGAGTGGTGCCTCACCTCTTGGCATTCCATTCAATCATTTTAGAAAAAGCGGTTCCCAAAAATTGCGTGATGATCGTGTTGCGGCAGGTAAGCCCGGAAATCCATGCGTGAAAAAACTTCTTATTTCCAATTCGGAATTTTCTGCTGAGCCAATTTGCACAGCATCAATCAAGTATCAGCGATTGAAAATTGATGAATTAAATAAAGCAGGTTTGCCTGAAGAAGAGTATAAAAAGAAATTCGCGGCAATAGTTGAGAAGGATTGTTTATGTACCGGTTTGGGTACTACAGCTTTGCTGAAGAATGACATAGTCAATAAGCAACATAAACCCGAGGGCGTGATTATTTGTCCCGGACCCAATCTTGCATATTATTCCGGAACATTCACATTGGCTCAGATGATAGATCATATCTATGGCAGAACCAATGTCCGCAATTCCGTGGAAAGAGCATCACTCTTTGTCAATGAATTGGTACTCTATGTCAAATATCTTCGCAAAGAGATAGACAAAAATGCATTGTCTTTGAATCAAAATACATTCAGAACGCTCAATGCATTCAAAACAAATCTTCTTTCAGGGATTGAATACTATAAAGGCATCAATGATGCATTCTTGAAGAATTGCTCATATGAATGTCCTGACATGATCGAAGATCTCGAGAAATATGCTCGAGAAGTCGAATCAATAGTAATTCCGAGTTTGGTTATTGCCTCTTGATGATTTGCTCTGTGATATTTCCTTTTTTGGATGAAATCACCAAAGCATAGACACCGGTGGAATAATGCGAAATATCAATGGGTGCATGATCAATTTGTTCGTGCACCTTTTTTCCTGTCATGTCGAAAACCATTATTCTCTCGCCCGGCTCGGGATTCGTGAATCTCACCATATTGTCATGTACTGCAATTGATGATGACATCTCTCCATGATCTTCCACTGAAGTTGCTCTGCAAGCCACATCCATGGTTAATTTCCAAATATCAGCCATGAAGAAATTTGGTACAAAACCGAGTGAATCGGGAGCTTGTCCCATGCGTACCATCACGAGTTCATGTTGTTTTGAGAATGATACTATTTGACCATTTTTTCCGAGTCCGGATATCACATCTTCCGGAGCTTCTTTTGCCAAATTGCCATTGAAGAAGAATTGAAATCCGGGGAGCATATAACCGCTTTGACCATTTAGCCACCAGAGATATCCATATGATGGATTGAGAACTTGCGATCGCGTGATCATGGCTCTGAAATACTCACGATCTTTCATGATTGTATCACCATTCCAAATGCCATCATTCAGCATGAGATGACCAAAGCGTGCCATTGCTCTCGGGGTGCTCACATATACATTATTATATGGACCTGCCTTCACCCAGAGACCACTCATTCCAATACGATTCTTTATGGTGCTTTGAGTATATGCATTAAGTGTTTGTCCAGTTGACTTTGTAATGACTTCTTCAAGCAAAGTATAGGGGGCATTGTGATATGACCAACGAAGTCCGGGATCTGTTTTGTATTGCAGACATGTATCATTTGTGCAATCCAAATCTGAAACATCATCACTAATGCCGGTGGTCATTGTGAGTTGATGCTTGATTTTGATATTGTCTTCCTGCTCTTTTGGAATAGCAGTCCAGCCATTACCCAAATATTTTGAAGTGGGGTCTTCTATGCTTAGTTTCTTTTCCTCTTGAGCTTTTCCGATCAAAAATGATGTCAGTGTTTTGCCCGCAGATGCCCAATACCATGCACTGTCTTTCGCAAAATCTCCGAAATATTTTTCAAGAACGATACGACCCTTATATAATAGAATATATCCCTTTGTATTTGACTTCTCCAATTGCTCATAGAGAGCCGGTAAATTCTCTGTACACCAACCAAGCTTTTCGGCTGAAAGAGTGTCCCATTGTGCCTGTGGATTCATGGGAGGGAAATATTGACCAATCACTTGAGAGTGAGCGGAATTTCCACAAATGAGAAGCAAACTTATGATGAGTGTTGCGATGCGCATGATCACACTCCTGAGATTGAGTATTATAATTGAGCAAATCTAAGACAAAACCTATAAAGTTTAGGTTTAACTCTTTACAACAATAGCCATGCCAAAAAAAAACCTCTCATGTAACATGAGAGGTTTTCAAAGAATGCATATCCAATTAGAACGAATATCTGATTCCCAATTGCANTTGCATGCGTGAAAGGAGATCGGAATATTGATATGGATTTTCTTTATCGCGATAGCTGAACATTGGAGTTCCAACAGGCAATTCAGCGCCATTGGCACCAAATGTATTGCCGGTTCTTGCCAATCCTTCAAAGCGAAGTACTGCATCACTTTGATTTGGTACAAAGCGATAAGCATTTGAACCAAGATTGATGATGTCAAGAGATACTTCGAGATTATGTCCATCAGCAAAAGGATTGCGAATGTCTGCTGCAATACGCAAGTCCATACGATTATTCCATGGTTCACGAGCTGCATTGCGTTCAATGATTGTACCACGGGCAGCATTCAAGCCATCATCATTTGTGATATAGCGATCGAGTGCATCGTATGTTGCATCATTTGCGCGGGCTGTTCCGGAAATCAATGTAATGTCATTTCTGTCTTTAGGCACATAAATCAAGTCATTACCTGTTTGACCATCTGCATTGAGATCACCATCATAGACATAAGAGAATGGCTGACCTGAGCGACCTTCATAGAATAATGAGGCCTTCAAAGCAACTTCAGGAGCAAGTTCAATGCGATATGCCGCTGATGCGATCAAGCGATGTGGAATGTCAAAATATGAACGGGCAAGTGTAGGAGTATTAGGATTATCCTGAATATAATTGAAGCGCCATTGTGATACAGCCTGTGATGACAATCCGGAATTGATATCATAAGAAGCTGAATGCGTATATGCCGCCATCAAGTCCAGACCTGATTTCCATGACTTTTGCAATTGTACGGACATATTATATGAATAACCCATGTCTGTATTATTAAGCAAAATCACATTGGTGAAATTCTTGCGACCATCAAGGAAACGAGCGGTTGTATTACGACCATTGTAAATACCGAATACTCCACGATTACCTGGAAGTGTTGTGCCAAATTGCGTAGTGTCACGACGCTCACCAAGGTTCAAGTCTGTATAAGCAATCTCATTCAAATTCATTGAGTACATACCATCAACAGTCAAAATGATGTCTTCAGGCAACTTATAATCGAGACCCAAATTCATGCGGAATGTTTGAGGCATTTTGAAATCATTGCCGGTAAGATTCAATTCTGTTGTAGGAGCAATCTTTGTTGTGTCTTTCAAATTCTCTGAAAGTGTATTTGCGATATTTGGATTGAATCGTACGGTGTCGGTACCTGCTGTGTTCAAAGTCAAACGAGCGATTTCAACACCTGTATTTCCATAGTGATTGGAAATCCATACGAAAGGAACGCGACCTGTGAATATACCTGCTCCACCACGCACTTGCAATGATTGATCGCCATTTACATCCCAGTTGAAGCCAACTCTTGGTGAGAAAAGGAGAGCCGATTGTGGCATTTCCGATGTTTTCCATCCGAGTGTTCTGGTGGAATCATTGGCATATTTGATTGATCCATTACCATTGGTTGCATAAGTGACGGAAGCTGTATTCACGAATGCATTTTCTGCTTTAGAATTATAGGAAGGAGCATCAGGGAATACAGGAACATCCACGCGCAAACCAACATTTACTTTGAAATTGTCTGATACCTTAATGTCATCCTGAATATAAGCACCAAGTTGCATAGCGCCGAATTCAGCCGCCCAATCATTTGGGAAACCTGGACGAGCAAATGACATGCTTACCGCAGCCGCATTTCCGGCAACAAAATCAGAATAGGAATTAAAGCGATAGGTTCCATAAGCATCACGAATGAAGAGATTTCTGAATGAGAATATCTCATTTTGTGTACCGATGGTCAATGTATGATTATCACCGAGACTCATTGTGAAATTATTGGTGATTTCAATTACATCCTGATCGAGTTTGTTGAAATTCGAGAATTCTTCTGAACCAAACTGAACGCCAACACCTGAACCCATGCTTGGATCATTCACAGTGATAGCGGAGAATGGCTTTCCTGTCACTTCACGGAAATCACGAATTCTGGTATAGCCAATGATCAATTCATTGTGCATGTCATCACCCAATGAAGAGTTGAGTTCAAGCACTGTGGAATTCTGAGAATTATTAAAGCGATAATTTCTGTCACTGAATCTTAAGCTTGTGACTGTGGTGCTATAATTGTCATCATATGCACTCACATAATTATTACGGAATGTGAGACGATTATTATCATCNATGTTCCAATCTAAACGAGCGAACACTTTTGTGGAAGGACGAGTGATTTCAAAACCTGTCAATTGACCTGCATTATATCCATACTTGGAAGTAAGATGTGATGAAACCAATTGCGCAATGGAATCAATTTGTTTCGCACGTGAATTCTGAGTCAATGAGATATTTTCAACAGGTTGTACGCGTGAAGTGAATTCAGCATTTGCAAAGAAGAATAATTTATCCTGAATGATCGGTCCACCCAATCTCACACCTGTCTGCAATTCATTGAAATTATTGAATGTGGTTGTGATAGTGGTATCTTTCGTACTGGGGTCAAGCAAATTATTGTTAACGATATTCTTTCTTGTGATGGACAAATCACTGATCATTGCCTGACTTCTTGTGAACCAATATGCAGATCCTTCAAATTTATTGGTACCGGATCTTGTGATTGCATTCACGCCACCACCGGTGAATCTACCTTGGCGCACATCATATGGTGCAACTAGAACTTGGAATTCATCAATCGCATCAAGAGAAACAGGGTTTGTATTGGCTTGTCCGCCAGGTGTTCCTGCACTTCCCAAACCAAAGAGATCGGTATAATTTGAACCATCAATCTGGATATTATTATAGCGATTGTTTTTTCCGGCAACTGAGACACCTGCGCCGGTTGACACAACTTGCGGAGTGAATTTTGCAAAGTCCTGGAAAGAACGAGAAATCGTTGGGAAATTATTCAATTGCTCTTTTGAAATATTTGTCTGAGCACCGGTTCTAGATGCACCAAATACTCCTTTTTGAGCCGTTACGGTGATTTCATCTGTGGCAACCGCCTTCTCTGACAATGCCATTGTGATCTTTAGATTTTGTCCGAGTTTCACGAATTGACCTGACAATGAAGATTCGCCATAACCAACTGCTGTTGCCTTGATGGTATATGGTCCACCCACGCGAACATTATTGATTGTAAATGTCCCATTTGCTTTTGCATTGGCTCCGAAACGAGTACCTGTGGGAATATGAATCGCAATGATTTTGGCACCGGGAACAACTCCGCCATTTGCGGCTTTGACAGTTCCGGTGATTCCACCACTCGTCACGCCTTGGGCATGCATTTGCACTGGGATGACTGTGCCGGAAAACACTCCCAAGCCCATGATGGCACTTGCACAAAGTGATAGTACGGTATGTCTCATAACACTCCTTGAATTGTGAAATTCATGTAAGATTGTACTTACATGATGAATTGATATGTAGATGTGATTCAGACACGTGGATAGTGTCCAAAATTCAGTGTTTTATGTGAAGTTCTCATATTATCAAGTGATAATATGATTCTGTTTTTCATTGTGATTCAGAACATATGTAAAAGTCTTGGCGGCAATATATCCGAAAACCGCACCGATGATCATTCCTCCGAATACATCAAGAGGATAATGCACGCCGACATAAATTCTGGAATAGCTTATGAGAAATGCAAATATCAAGATGGGAACTCTCAGCGAAGAGAAAAGCATGCTGAGAAAGATTGCAAGACATGCATTGTTGATTGCATGCGTTGAAGGGAATGATTGACCAGGACCACAAGGAATGAGTAGGCGAATTTCAGTCTCTTGTCTACAAGGCCTTTGCCTATTAAACCAAGGTTTCAATACATGCGTGGACATCTGATCCATGATTCCAAGGACCATTGTCAATGAAATCAAAGCATATATCCCTTTTGCTCTATGGGTATAGATAAGATAAAATGCGAGAAGTAAATAAACCGGCCAAATGATATGTATTGAAGTGAGAATCGGAAAGAGGAAATCGGTGGGGGCAGAGACAAGATGACCATTCAACACTTGAAATAGTGCTTTGTCTATATCCAGGAGAAAATCCGGCATGCATATGCTCCGAATGAACATTCAACACCAACTGCGAGGACAATTTCCAACTTTTTTTGATGAAAGTGATATCGAGTTTTCCACAATTAACTATCTACTGTTTTTGTACTCACTCTTCTGGCAAGTACCATTTCAGCAATTGCGAATATCAATGCCAGAATCAAGAAGAATCGCCATAATTCCGTACCGATTCTTGCTTTGGCAACGGAATCACCTATCCTGCCTGATTGGTCCAATATACTCACCATCGATGGGGCATTCATGCGTTTTTTCATTGTCGATAAAAGCTCTGATTCTGAGCCATATTTGAGATGTCCTTCATCACCGGGAATATTCACGGTCATTGCCGTCAGAGATTCATTTTCTTTGCTTTTGATTGCATAGACTCCGGGCATGAATAAGCGACCAATGTGTAGGGAAANTCCGCCAGGTACGGTTACTCCTTGCACTTGTGATTCAATGCCTGATGGATCACTCATTTTTACGATTTGAGCAGGACTTTTCATTGCCTTGGTTGGTATCAATGCAATTNCATCATCTCCGGAAATGATTTCAGATGTGAGCATTTCCTTGGCGGACAAATAATGCAAAGCTCGATAAATCAATGTTGGCATCAATCCTGTATAGGGGAATGTACTCCATTCAGGCGATGGAGGAACGGCGCAGTAGAGTATCTTTCCTTCGCCTCTTCGAATCTCAGTGAAAAAACTTCCCCCTTGCATTTGGATGAGTGATTGTCCACCTCCTGAAATGAGTGCCTTCTTGATTTTTGGGGAATCACCAAGAGAAGNTTCCATCTCCAGTCCTTTGAAAACGCCTCGAAAAACAGGATGNTGTCTATCTACGGAAATACACAGCCCGGGAGATTTTTCAGAAAACTCTTGTACTTGAAGTGGTGCCAATCCAAGCATGGTCAATGCCGGAATTTGTTCTTTGGGATCCAGACTTTCATTCGGAAAAATAAGCGCAGTTCCACCCGATTGAATATATGCATCCAATCTTTGTGCCTCATTGCGATTCAATCCTGCAGTGATGATTACGATATCATGCTCTTCATAATTCACGGTTCCGNCTTGCTCTCCTGCATACATTGCATAAGAACCTGCAGAGGTNGAGGATGCAAGTTTCAAGAACTCTGCTGCTTTTCCGGATGAAACCGCTCCAACTATCGGTGGCGGAGGTATGATGAATGAGGCATGTCGAATATTGTCATGTTCCAAAGCATCTGATTCGATTTTGAAAGCAACTCTTATGATGCCCGACTTCTTTGGTGGAGCGGAGAGAGTGATTGTTCCTGAAGAGCCTGCATTCAAATCAATTGATTTTTGGGCAACTCTTTCATTGTTGAAGAACATGCTGACAATGATTCCTGATATGTCATTTCCACCGCTATTTGTCAAACGAGCTTGAATGTCGGCAGTTTTATCTTGTTCAAACATCGAAGTAAGCATGATCAAGGTGTCAATGGTGATATTTCCCGCAGGTTTACCATTTTGCATTGGTATGATGAATACACCTGTTTGATCATCAAATAATTTCACGGAATCAGTAAGTACCGAAGATAATTGTGATTGTTGAATATCAGAAATGAGATACACTTCTTTGTGAACATTTACAGAAGCATCCAATAATCCCTGGGTGGCTCGGAGTGCATCATTGATTGTGCTTTGGGCTGGATTGGGAGTGCAGGATGCAATTTCCTTACTGATATATTCTTTATTTCTGCTGAATGCTCTTTTTCTTTGACTAGCGATCGAAGAAAGTGGAATGAAAGCCAATTCATCACCTTCTTTCATGGCATTAGAGATTTGCGCTGCGATTGNTTTTGCTTTTGCGAATCTATTCCCACCTGCATCGGAAATATCCATGCTGAGCGTATTGTCCAAAATGACAATAATGCTGGTTTTTGCATGAGAACCGATTACAGGAAGTGAGCTTTTTATTGTTGGTCGTGAAAATGCCAATACACAACAAATCACGATCAATGTGCGTAGAATAAGTAAGATGATTTGCTGTGTCTTGAGATTGCGAATGCTTGTTTTTTGCAATTCTTTGATGAATCGCAATGTACTGAAATCAACAGTCTTCAATTTCCTGAGATTCAACAAATGAAGAATCACGGGAATTGCAGCTGCTATCAGGCCGAGTAAAACAAGTGGATTGAGAAATGTCATGGTGAATATTCAATATGGTGCATGAACCCCTGTATCATGTCTCTTGTCCGGGAATTTCCCTTGTGCAATGTCCGCAGACAGATGCCTTGACCGGAATTTTCAATAGACAATGCGGACATTCCTTTTCTTTGCTTTCTTTATCTTGCTGAAACTTCATCAATGTTCTGGTCATGAGAAAGATAGAGATTGACACAATCAAAAAATCCAAAATGGAATTGAGAAATAATCCAAGATTAAGGGTTGGTGCACCTGCATCTTTTGCCGCTTTCAGCGTTGGATATTCAATGCCATTGAGACTGATGAAGAGATTTGTCAAATCCACCTTGTTTATGGCGCCTATTGGTGGCATCACAATGTCATTTACAAGAGATGTGACGATTTTTCCGAAAGCACCTCCAATCATGACCCCTATGGCGAGATCAAAGACATTTCCTTTATTGATGAATTCTTTAAAATCTTTCAGCATGGTCATACTCCAAAGATATCCCAAAATTCAGGAAATGAGGGCTTAACTGCAAAAGAATTTGGAATGAAAAAGCGTGTTATCCACAGTTNATCAAAACAAAAGATGTGATTTTGTANTTTGCACGCATTCAANAAGATAATTGATGAAGGTTTCTGCATGTCTGAANTTGGAATTGGCATTGATGCATCGGATAAGGATGCTCTACTTGGTAAACGCATTGACTGTCTGGACAAAGGTTTTGTTCGCTTGATTGATGTCATGGGTGATGATGCCGCAATCGTGCAAGCTGCTCGTGTTTCTTATGGTTCGGGCACTAAAAAAGTGCTTGAAGATCGTGGACTCATCCGCTATCTTCTTCGCCATGCACATACAACTCCATTTGAAATGGTGGAATTCAAATTCCATGTGAAATTGCCAATATTTGTGGCAAGACAGTGGATCAGACATCGCACAGCGAATGTGAATGAATATTCGGGTCGTTATTCTGAAATGAAGGACGAATTCTATACTCCGAATCCGAATGATATCCGTCCTCAGAGTGTATTGAATAAGCAAGGAAGATCTGAAGAAACTTTGCCGGATGGCATGGCTGAACAAGCAGCGAATGCCTTCAAGGCCGGACAGGATGAGGCTTATGCTCAATATCAGGAATTCCTCGAGCAAGGTATTGCCCGCGAAATTGCTCGCATCAATTTGCCTGTTTCAAATTATACTGAATGGTATTGGAAAATTGATCTACACAATCTCTTCCATTTTTTGAGATTACGCATTGATTCTCATGCGCAATATGAGATTCGTGTATTNGCTGAAGCNATTGCAGAGCTCGTGAAGCCATTCGTACCTCATGCGTGGGAAGCATTTGAAGATTATGTCCTCAATGCACATCGCATGACTGCACCTGAATTGAAAGTCCTGAAGCATCTTCTGGAGTCCATGGAATTTCCTTCGGATGAGACGCTTGCGGAATTGGGCTTGAAAGGTAGGGAAGCAGTTGAATTCAAGGACAAAATGCGTGGGATGTTCCGTTAAGCGTTATTGCTTAATGGAACTTGAATCTATAAAGCACCCAGTACAGTGAGTTTTTGCTCTGCTTCATCGAGTGTTTTTTTACATGAGACAATCAATGTCATGCCTTCTTCATAAAGTGACATCATGTCATTCAATGATGCATTTCCTTGATCGAGTACCGAAACGATATATTCTAGTCTTTTGATCTGATCTTCAAAAGTTGTTTCATTCTTCTTTGCCATGTTTATCCTTGTCCTTGAATGATAATGAAGCTGAGTTTACGCAATATCTGATTCCTGTCGGTGCCGGCCCGTCTGGGAAAACATGGCCGAGATGCGCCCCGCATTGTGAACAAGTGATTTCGGTTCTCACCATACCATGAGAAAAATCAGGAGATTCTTCAATAAGTTCCGAATTTGGAGCTGAGAAAAATGAGGGCCAGCCGCAACCTGAGTCATATTTATCATCTGATGTGAAAAGTGGTGCTCCACAGCAAATGCAGGAATATTCTCCGGTCTCATGATTATTCCAATATTGTCCCGTAAATGCTCTTTCCGTGCCTTTTAACCTTGTAATGGCATATTGTTCATCAGTAAGTTGCTCGCGCCATTCTGCTTCGGATTTAGTGATCTTCTTCATATTACTTGTTCAGAATGATTGGTAATGATATAGACTCTGTGGGAGTCTCGAGAACAAGGGTATACATGCCTGATGA